>Ga0307507_10000733_pt1 | contig 72072 bp, 13 predicted proteins | sample 7_EM_MG_FD_207223 | JGI IMG/M metagenome (GOLD analysis project Ga0307507, IMG submission 207223) | Populus trichocarpa ectomycorrhiza microbial communities from riparian zone in the Pacific Northwest, United States - 7_EM | ecosystem: Host-associated > Plants > Roots > Unclassified | place... | reverse complement strand
CCATTCTAGGAAGCCCTTTGCCCTAAGGATGTATAGGAGACGCTTATAGGGTATATTATTATAGGCGCCGCTAATATCTAGGCTAAGCATTAATACTATAAAGTCCTTTCGTATAGCCTATGCAGTTTTAATAGTAGTAGTGAGTAGTATAAGTGCTAATAGCGTTAAGCGATTCTTTCTTGCCCCCATTTAGCTTTGTGGTAGTAGGGTATATTCCTTTATATTACGGCACTGACCTGTTGTACACTGTCTTATACTATTTCCTACTGTTAGCTGGCCCACTATTAGCGCCTTGGCGGGCTGGCCCTACTATTTGTGTATAATACCCCCTTTCTATCTTCTTCTCCTCTTTATACCACAATGTAGTTATTTAGCCTACTTGCATTACAGCACTGTAATAGTTTGTGGTATCTCTAATTACGCCCTATTATAACCTTTGTTTTTTCCCTCTTTCTAAGTATACTATCTCCGTTTTCCTAGTGTAATCGCGACCTGGCGTGACTGACAACACTATACTATAGTCCCAGATAACCCCAGCACAGTCCCAGATAATCTTAGTATAATCTTAAACAATCTTAGTACAGTTATAGACAATCTTAGCATTATAGCCAGCCTTATAGATTTTAATTGCCTTACCTAGATCCCTTAAAATGGGCGATTATAATATGGATAATACCCCGTTGACGAACCTACGCGAAGCGCTCGCCTGCCTCTTTGATACCTCCTACACCTATATTGCCTAGGCAATTAGGAATAGCCTGGAGTACCCTAAAGACCTTAATGTGGCAGGAACCTTCTAGCACCTTTTTATATGTATAACCTTTTTAACTAGTGTTGAAAACGGCCTCCAAGCCGTCTATAACAAAGGCCGAACTATAAAGTCTTAACTTAAAGAAGCTTAGTATAGAATTAACTCCCTTGAGATGCTTGAACTATGTGTATAACAAAATAAACAATAAGCTCTTGTATACACTAAGACTATATAAAGTCTAAGCTCTTAGATTACTATACTTACCTAGACTATTGCTGAGAAGAATATAGCTACTAGCTCCCCTCTTCTAACCGAGCCCTATAGAAAAAAGCGTGAAGCAAAAGATCTAACCCTATTTGATGGTAAGGGATCACTAATTAAAAAATAAGAAAAATTTGAGATATGGGAAACGAAGATTTAAGGCGTTTTTTAAAGAGATATAAAGTGCTTTAAGACTCTAATGGACGAAATCCTCTATATGTTAGACATGCTGATAGATAAGGCCTATGACTATATTAAGCATGGCCTTAATATACTACGTATATACCTAAATGACTTGAGCAAATGGACCTTCTCCAACTGAGAGTTTATGCTTGTGTATATAAGGAAGCACTATAAGACTATTAATACAACCTAAGCAGCTAAAAATAAGTTGGATACCTTAAGCTAGGGCAAGCGTAACTACTAGTCCTAAAAAGTAGAGCTTAATAAGTTAATAATTAAAGCAAATAAGACTAAGGAATAAAAAGTGGACTTGCTTAAGAAGAATATTTTACTGAAGATGAAAGACCTAGCCCTTACCCTTAGCTGCAAGATCAGCGATGCTGACTATAAAGGCTGGAGTAAGTAGATGGATGTGTTTGCTTATAACCTATAGAACCATGCCCACTATATAAAGCTAAATACCGCTAAGCTAAGTACTACTGGCGGCTATTGACCTATATTACCTAATAATAACACCTTAGTACTGGCACTATAGAATAACCCAATGGACCTTAATGCCGTTAAATTTGGTAGTGGTAGTAGTAGCCTCCCTAATAATATCTAAAGACACCGTATGGATAACAGACTCTATATGGCATGTGGTTAACCTGGCTACTAGAAAGATGCTTACAACCCTAGGATAAACCTAAATCCCCTCCTAATGCTACCGCGCCAACCCCCTTCTAGCCGTGGCGGATTCTTTAGTAGAGGGAATGGTAACTGAAATGGTAACTGCAGATAAGGACGTGAGTTTGGATATAGAAACCCGCCCCTATAATGGCCTTCCCCAATACAGCCCTAGCTGATGGTCCTATATATAAACTATAGACAAGTGCTCTGTGTCGCTACCAATTATAAGACCGGCTATGTTATTGGTGAAGTACCCTCTAGCATATATACACTATTAGAGACTGATATGTTAGGATATACTAGCCAAGACCATAGCCACCAGCTAAGCCCTATAAGTTAGTTATTAAAAGGCTAACCCTTGGACTAAGTCGCCTTTAAGGGTCAGAACTATATGGGGAGGAGGATAAAAGGATTAGATCTATGCTACTAAATCAGTTAGACCTTATTCTAAGTTAACTACCACTTAACCTTAGAACAGTAAATAATAATAGAAATACTATCCTTATTTAGACCTACCTCTCCTTACTACGCAACCTACTCCTATAAGTTTTTATTAAAACAGTAAGCCTTATTGACACTGGTAGTATAGTACTAGCATTTATAGACAAAGACTTGCTTATAAAAAAGCATAATATTATAATAAAAAGACTCCTAGTCCTAAAACCACTCTGCCTTGCTAATAGACTTCCATCCAGCTTTATTACCTACTACTTTATAGCAAAAATAACAATTAGCTACCATATAGAATCTATGCTTTTCTATGTTATAAAATTATTACCCTCTATACCAGTAATTCTTAGAATGCCCTGGCTTAAAAAATACAACCTAAGGGCAGACTTCCCCGCTCTAGAGCTTAAGTTTAACTCTAATTACTATGCCTATAACTGTCTCCTATGGTACATTCCTAATTGTAACTGAGTAGCACTATACAGACGCATTGTAAGGCTAATGCTTAGATACCATCAGCTAATAGTAGAAGAGGTGCCTAATACTAGTGACCTAATATATGTAATAAACAAAGCGGAGATCCTGGAAGACTGGACTACTACCCTATTCCTAAGAAAACAAACACTGCTAGAACTATAAGTCCCCCGTATACACCCGTTTAACCTAGGTTAGCTAATAAGACACCTAACTTTAAGTTATTTGCTATATATATATGTAACCATATATATAATAGCTAAAAACGTTATAGCTAAGACCAAAACTAGAGTAATTAAGACCTCCCCCCCATAACGCCCAACCTTACACCTATCTCCTACGTGTACCGTATAGGGCTGCTGCCTTATTTCCGCCCCCCTGGGCCGACTAAGCCGTGTTAGCCTAGCTATAGCACTGGAGAACTAGATACGCCCTAACCTGGATAACATTAGATGCACTTGTGCCGTTAATTTCACCTAGTTCTGTAAATAAAAAGACGTAAAGGTAATGAGGATCTATATAGTAGAGCTAGTAGAACTAGTTAAATAAGAAGAATACTAATAGCTGCTTAAAGAGCTGCCTATAGGCCTAATAGAAGTACCAAACCTATTAGAAAGATCTTTCTGCTAACTAGTAGAAGGCAACTATATAATAGAGAAAGCCTATAAAGCGCTACCCCCTTATTTTTATAACTTCCTTAAAATAAACCTAAAAACCAAGCCTAAGTTTCTATGCCAAAAGATAGTTAACACTGATATTAAGAAATTCCTGAAAGGCAAACCAGGATTAACCTGTGAAGATATTCTATAATGCTTACTAAAAGAGTTTCGCGAATATATTAAACACTTCCTCCCTAAGAATGTAGACAAGCTGCCCCCTTACTAACTATAAGACTATAAAATTAAGATTATGCCCGGAAAGTAGGCCCTGTATTATAAGAATAGACCACTCTTACCTGCTAAACTTAGTTGTGTAAAGAAATGGATTGATAAGATGCTGGATAAGGGTTTTATCCGCGAATTGACCTTACTAGCTGCTATACCACTCCTCCTTACTATGAAACCTGGTGGTGGCGTGTAAATCTGCTATAACTACTAAGGCCTAAACATAGTTACTATTAAGAATTGGTACCCATTGCTACTAATCTATGAGACACTTAATGTACTCTATAGTACTAAGTACTTTACTAAGCTTAATGTAATTACTGCGTTTAACTAGATCCGGATTGCAGAAGGTTATAAGTGGCTTATAGCATTTATTACCCAGTTCGGACTTTATAAGATGTTAGTTATACTATTTAGTCTCTATAATGCGCCTGCTATATTCTAGAACTACATTAACCATATTTTACACAACGCCCTTAATAACTACTATACTACCTATCTTGATAATGTCCTTGTCTTCTTTAAAACACGCACTAAGCATACTAAATATGTAAATGAAGTTATTTAGAAACTCGGCAACACCAGACTGCAGATTAATATTAATAAGTCTGAGTTTTATGCTACTAAAATAAAATATCTCGGCTTGATTATCTTAACTAATGGCATGACTATGGACCCTAAGAAGGTGCAGGCCTTATAGGAATAAAAGGACCTAATGTTAATTAAAGAACTACAGCAATTTCTTAGCTTTATGAACTTTTACCAATAATTTATCTAAAGCTACTCCGCAGTTGTTGAACCTATAACTAGGCTACTGAAGAAGAGTACTAATTAGTTATGGGGCCCTAATTAAGCACAAGCCTTTTAGACACTAAAGATAGCGTTTACTACAGCACTAGTCCTAGCATACTATAACTATATAAAGAAAACCGTAGTAGAGACAGATGCCTTAAACTAGGCTTTAGGAGGAGTGCTTTACCAAGCTAGTGAAGATGGCAAACTTAAGCCAGTTGCATTTTTCTCTGCTAAGCACTCCGCCCTAGAATATAACTATAAGATATATAATAAAGAGCTCCTAGCAATTATAAAAGCACTAGAAGAATAGCGCCCTAAACTATAAGGAACTAAGTAACTGTTTGAGATTATTACAGACCATAAGAACCTCTAGACCTTTATAATAATAAAACAACTGAACTAGCGCCAAGTCTAATAGGCTAAGTTCCTCTCTTAGTTTAACTTTGTTATTACCTATAGGCCTAATACTAAAGCCACAATCCTAGACGCTCTTAGCCGTCTCCTAGGCGTAGCACCTACTAATACTGGTGACAAACGTCTATAATACCAAGACCGCGTTGTCTTACCATAAAAAAAAGTTAACCCTACTATTCTAGAAGAGCTACTGAGCAAATCCTAAGACCAGAGCGTTGAAGACTTTATTATAGTAATGGACCCAGAGCCTGAGAAAAAACCCCTTAAGGAGCTTATTAAGAATGCCTATAAGGAGAATAAACTTGCTAGGGATATATTGGCTACGCTATATAAATAGGAAGGCCGTAAAGCACGTTGCTGGCCTAAGCAGATTAGAAAGTTACTCCGCTGTAATAAATCTGAATATTTAATTATTAACGGCCTGATCTACTATAGGAATCAAGTATTTGTCCCTAATTTACCTGAACTCCAACTAGAAGTCGTATACCGTATGTACAGTTTGGGTCCTGCGGGCTACCTGGGCCGCGTTAAGACGCTAGACCTCCTTAATCAAACCTATTAATAGCTAGGTATTTCACAGTTTATGGCTACCTTTGTAAAAAACTGCGCTCTCTGCTTCTATATAAAGACCCTACACTTAGCACCGCCCGGTTTCCTAAAACCACTAGAACTACCAGTCCGCCTATAGACCGATATCTCTATTAACCACGTTATTAACCTGCCTAAGTGCCTTTGTAACGGCAAAACATATAGATATATCTTTGTTGTTGTTGACCGCCTAATAAAAATAAGACACTTTATTCCTATTACTGGCCTAGATACTAAAGAGCTTATTAAAGCATTTATCCATACTGTCTATAAGTTATACAGCGCTCCAAATACTATTATTTCTAATAGAGGCTCTTTATTTGTTTCTAATTTCTAGCATTGCCTAAACCAGCGCCTAAAGGTAACCCTAAGCCCTAGTTCTATATGGCACCCTAAAACAGATGGCCAAACTAAGATTATTAATGTAGCAATAAATAAGTACCTATATGCCTTTGTGAGCTTCACCTAAGATAACTAGGTAGATTGGCTCCCCCTTACCAAGTTTACTATAAACAACTAGATTAATAAGACTATGGGAATCTTACTATTCTTTGCTAACTATGGCTATAACCCACATCTAGGCGTTGAACTAGTGGGCCCCCAGCTATTAGCCCTGTCTATATATATAAAGAAGGAGTACCTATAAGCTAATACTATTGCTAACCACTTTAAGCGTATTTTAACCCAGCTTAAAGCCCTAGCTTATATCTCCTAATAACGCTATAAAGATAACGCTAATATAAAACAAGATAAAGGTATAATATTTAAAAAGGATGACATGGTTATGGTTAGCCTTAAAAATATAAAGACTAACTGGCCTAAGAGGAAGTGGGATAATAACTGGGATGGACCCTAGCCCGTCCTAGCTACCTATAAAGGAGTAGTTGTAGTTGACCTCCTAAACTATATCCGCGTTAATAAGTCTTTCTATACTTTAAAAGTCCGCCTCTAGTTCCCTGAAGAGATCTCTGGTTAAGCACGCATTAATAAAGAGGAACGTTATAATGTTATAGGAAGGATAGCTAAAAGAAACAATAATGGCAATATTACGGACAAGTGGGAATTTAAAAAGATCCTTAATGTATATAATAAACAAATAGATAAGCACGGCCTAATATATTATATTAAGTGGAAGTATTATAATAAAGAAACCTAGGAACCTAAGAAGTCCCTAAAAGGGTGTGAGCGCGCACTATATAAGTTCTATAAACAATACCCTAAGAAGCCCGGACCCCTAGACTGGGTATAAGATAAGAAAAAGTTACGCCGAGGTTATGGCCGACCATGATATTAATTTATAGTGGTTAAAATGTTATAGAACTTTGACTGCTGGTTAAAGTTGTCTAATTAGCCAGATTCTTACTAAAGAACGCCGCGAAATGCTACGCAGATTAATTCTGGTGGCGGTGTAGAGTTCTACTAACTTTATTTACTAAACTGACTAATTAGGATTTTCCATCCCTAGGATGGAAAATCACCATTAGCTTAGCTAAGGGCGGTAAGTAGAACCAACATCTTTACAATAAAAACCAGCCCCCGCGCATTACCTGTTTTTAGAGTTATTTATTTAGTTTAGGGACCAAACCTTTTAGGGGAGGGAAGTACTGTTATAGCACTAACCTATTATATACTGTCTTGTACTGTTTCCTACTATTGACTGGCCCACCATTAGCGCCTTGGCGGGCTGGCCCTACTATTTGTGTATAATACCCCCTTTCCATCTTCTTCTCCTCTTTATACTATAATGTAGTTATTTAGCCTACTTGCATTACAGCACTGTGACACTCTGCTATATCTACTATATGGTCCGCTATAACCTTTTCTAAGATCTTACTTAGGGTGTTTTCTAAGGCAATAGGGCGGTAGCTTCCTAGGATTAAGTAGTCTACTTTACCTTCTTTTTATAAGATAACCGTCGTTATAGATCTTCTAAGTTGTGGGTAGTAGCCTATTGCAAAGTATGCTCTGGCTATGTCTGTAAGCTAAGGTGCTATAAGTAGTCTACAGGTCTTTAGGGCTTTGTTTAAGATCCTATCTAGTCCTAGTACTATGTTATTTAAGAGGCGGCTAATAGTTCTAGCCATTTCTTTAGTTATTATGTCGCTGTTGACCCTTAGGTGAGTTACTAGTGTTTTACTAGTAATGTTACTAAGGTCTACTAAAGCCGGTTAAGGGAAAAATCTTTTTATAAGGATCTTTACCTTCTTATTATTATTACTTGTGGCCTATAGTTCGCCTACTCTTTATAGGGGTGGTAGGTATAGATCTTCTATTAGGCATTCTGCCTTTTTCTTTACCCATTTTGCTATGGTCTAAAGGCCCTTATTATAGGGGAGACTTGGGTTAGTAGTGTGTTTATTTATAAACTATCTCCAGTTATTCCTTACTTCTTTTTTTAGGGTATTCTTTAGCTGGTTTCTTATGTCTTTATATTATCTCTTATCCTTAGAATTGTGGCTGCTTATATATTTCCTCCTTGCTCGTTATTAGCCGGCTATAAGGGCCGCGCACTATGCGGACTATATATATTGCGTATAGGGGCCCGGTTTTAAAACTGGGTAGTGCTCTTTTAGCTTGCTTTTAATTGCTGCCTAAATCCTTTCTAGTCTTTAATTAATTTCCTTAGGGGAGCTAATAAGCCTTACTTGTTTAGTATTGGGTGGATTTCTTCTAGGTCTTAGAGTTGTTGTTTAATTATATTAAGGAAGCTATCTATATTAAGCTTCCTTGTTGCGTATCTTTTGCTATTTGGTTACGCCTTAATGTCTAGATCTAGTTGTATCTGGATAGGGATATAGTCTAAGGTAAGTGCCTATTCTTCTTTAGGGGAGCACCTTTTAAGTCTCTAGTATAGGTTTTCGTCTATAATTGTAAGGTTAATTGTACTTTTGGCGGTGCCCTATTGCTATATAATTGCACCTAGGGGGGTAGCTAGCTTAAGGCCCCCGTTATCTATAGCTCTTAGTAGGCACTCTGCCTATTAATTAGCAGTAATATAGATGCCCCCCTACTATAGGTGGTGGAGGTTTATATCTCCTAGTAGGATAGACTCCGTATATTTAGTTTCTAGTAAGCTTATTACAGATATAATGTTCTCTGTCTATGCTACCCCTTTAACCCTAGGGTTATAGATATTAATAATCTATACTGGTCCCCTATATGTCTAGATGGTTATAACTATAATATCTAGGTTAACTGCCTGCTATAACTATAAGGCAAGGCTGATATTTTTGCTAATTATAAAGCATACGCGTATAGCTGCTTTTGGTTTATATAGGAGCTAGAATCCTTAGGGGCAGTATATTAATTATATATAGGTATTATAATACGGCTCTTATATAGTAAGAATATGGTATTTCTCTGGGTCTAGACTGTCTAGTAGGGGCCTTACTAGATGGTGGTTTGTATTGCCGTAGTTATACTATATAATGGTTAAGTGGCGGACCCCTGGCGGGGGTCCTTCGCCTCTTCTTTACTTCTCGCTTCTTCTGTTTCTACTTTCTTTAAAATATTCAGAACTTCTATCTCCTGTGTTTACTCCCTGGCCACTACTTATTTTATATAGAGCTTTTTATTTCTGTGTCTTATGTTTCTACTAGCCTTTCTAAATCTGAGTCTGTTATTGCCTCTGGTTCTTCCCCTATTCTTGCCGGTTGGCTATATGCCCCTTATAAGCTAGCTGCGTATATTATGTTTACCGCGTTAAATCTAATTCTTAATTGTCCCGGCCTTGAACTTGCTATAGCCATCCATAGGGGTCTTTCTACTGGGCGTCCTCTCCCTTGTATCCTATGTATCCCTTGTATCCCTATTTGGTCTGGTAATGTTATATAGCGTCGCTTTTGGCCCGTTAAGGCTTAGGATAGCTAGCTTAGCCCCCTAGTGTTAAAGGTAGGAAACGCTAGGAAGACACCTACGTCCCCCTAGCTTATTGCCTGTTGTTTCCATTTGTATAACTTAGCGTGCAGTTATTCCTGTAGCTGTTAAGCCCTTTCCTTCTATCTCCTGTATTTAATGCAGTCTTCTCTCTCCCACGCCTTATGTGTGCTTTGGTAATAGTTTGCGCATTTTATTTGGTTTTGATTTGTATATTATCTTATATTGTAGGGGCCTGTATAGTGGCCGCAGCACACCTGTGCTGCGTATGTGGATTGGGTGTGTCCCTATTGTACGCAGTAATAATATTGTTCTAGGTATAGTCTGTGGTTATAGAGCCTTATGTTGTATATAAGGCCATTTATAATTATTCCTTTTTGGATAAGGAGTTTTTGCATTCCTAGTGTATATACGCTGACGATAAGGGAGTTATACGTTTGTCTATTGTTTCCCTAGCGAGTCTCTAGCGCCCCTTATGTCCTCTTATTATTCTTATTATATGCTTAGTTTGTATTTTCTTATTAAAGCTATTAGATCTGGGTAATTATAAGTCCTAGTATAAGGCGTTCCGTTTATTTTACTATCTCCTGTATAGTTGCTGTATTGTCTATCTGGCATCCCCTTTCTACCCTAAGGCTTATGGGAACCGATAGGACTTTAACTGGGTAATCTTTACGAAGCACTTTTATACTAATACGCTCTCCTAGCCTGTCCCCTACCCTTATGGCCCGTTCCTTTGCCTATTGGTTCTTTAGGGTGACTCTAATGTCTCCACTCCTAAGGTGTTAGACTGCGATGGCATTGTAGACCTCCTTGCAAATCTTTATAAGAACTTCTGTTTTTAATTATCCCCTAAGTTCCTCTACCTTTTCTATATTTAGTTGTATTGTGATTATATACCTGGTTATTGTCTTTAGGGGGGTAGGTTCCCTATACTACAGGAGCGCAGCTACGGCAGCCTAGGTGCGGTTTGCCTATAGAGGGGGGTTTTATTTATCTTTAATTTTGTTTAGCCGTTAGAGGATTTAATTAAGGGTTTGCTAGAGGGGCGCCTAAGGTTTACTAGACTGGAGCCATTCTACTAGCTGTATTAGTTTGTAATAGCTAATAGATACTCCCCTATAGTTCCGGATACTAGACGCGTCTAATAGGCTTTATATTTTGTTAGATGCCTTCTTAATTAGGGTATTTCCGCTTTCTGGTGTAGTATTCGCCCGTCCTTGTTGTTGTTATAGGGGGCCATTATTGGGTATAGGTCTGGCGGTCATGCGCAACTACGTACCACCGTCGTTCCACCTGTGCCTCCCCTGTGATGCATGCATCTTAGGGGATTATTAGGGTGTTTTTTAGGGTTCTTTTAGTTGGTTTGGTCTTTTTGGGCCAGGTGCAGCAAGAGCTCCAAAAGTCTTCTGCCAATTTGTATTGGAATTAGTTCGTGTGTTATATCTAATAACATTATTATCTACTTAATAAGTAAGGAAGAGTACGGAGAATATATTAAATAGGTCTTAAAGAGACTATAAAAAGAATAGATTCTTATAGTAATTAAGAAATGCGAGTTCTTTACTAGGAAGACCAATTTTATTAAATTTATTATTAAATTAGGTAAGATTAGTATGGACTTAAAGAAAGTAGAAGCTATAGTAAGTTGGTAAGAACTAGAGAACATTATATAGTAAAGGTTATTCCTATGATTTTGCAACTACTATAGAAAGTTTATAGCATAGTAGTTAAAGAGCATTAAACCGTTTGTTTAATTAATAAAGAAAGAGAAACTATAGATATAGAGTAATAAACAGAAAGGGCTATTCTAGGAACTTAAATTATTTACCTAGGATCTAATCCTTAAGATTTACTAATTAGTATTAGAGATAGTAGTTAAAATAGACGTATTAGACTTTATACTAGGAGCATATTTATTATAGAATGTTTAAAATATATAGCACCTAGTGGCATATTATAGTTAAAAAATAACACCACTAAAACTAAACTATAATATCTATAATAAGGAGTTGTTAAGTATAGTTATGGCACTTAAAAAATAGAGAGCATTCTTATAAGGCATAAAAATATTATTTAGAGTTAAAACGGATTATAAAAACCTTATAGGATTCCTAACTATAAAGAAACTTAACTAAAGGCAGATTAGATAGACAGAGATACTCATAGAATACTATTTTAAAATTTAGTATACTAAGGGTACTAAAAATATAAGAGTAGATGCACTTAGTAGAAAGGTAGAACTATAAAATAATAATAAGTTATCAGGAGCAATATTATAGAAAGATAAAAATAAACTAATTAGGTATAATTATCTAAAAATTATAGTAACCTAAGAAGACAAAGCAAATCGAATTTATAAGATATTAGAAAGCTTTTAGGTATAAAGGATTATAGAAGTATAGCTAGAAAACCTAAATTACGAAGACTACGTTAACTAAGAAGTAATGTATATCCTAAAAAGCGTTACAAAGCAATTTGTTAAAGAATTCTATAAGGGAATAACTTAAAGATATAACGGAGCTATACGCTTAGTGTTAAGACTCTAAAAGGAGTATATTATTAATAGAATTTAAAGTATAGTATAAAATTTATAAAGGAATGCCTAAATTGCTAAAGAAACAAACTAATAAAGTATAAGCCGTATGGTAGGCTATAACTTATTAAAATACCAAAAGAACTATAGGAGGTTATATTATAGGACTTTATTATAAAGCTATTAAAGTTAAAAAACACCTATTACTGGATAAGAATATAATGCAATCCTTATAATAGTGGATAAGTTAACTAAGTAAGGCTATTTTATAGCATGCATAGAAGAAATCTTAGCGGAAGATATAGCTAGAATCTATATTAAAGAAATATTTATAAGATATAGAGCACTAATAAAAATTATACTGGATAGAGGTCTAAGATTTATAGTAGTATTTTAGGAGGTATTCTTAGCAGAATAAGGGGTTCGCGTAATAACGTTAATAGTATATTACCTATAAATAGACAGTTAAAAAAAACTAAACTAATTAGAACAGTATCTAAGATATTATATTAATTATGCACAAAATAATTAGGTATTGTTATTACTAGTAGTATAGTTTATATATAATGCAACACTTAGAAAGAAATAGAAACATCACTATTTAAGGCGAATTATAGATACGAGCTAAGAATATTATTATCACTATATTAAGTAAAGAAAATAAATAGCATAGCTAAAGAAAGAATAAATAATTTAATAAATCTTTATAAGAACTTTAAAGAAATAGCTAAACTAATATAAGAGAGAATAAAAAAGTACTATAATATTAAGAGATCTAAGGGACTAGATCTTAAGGAGGGAGATAAAATATAGCTACTATATAAAAATTTTAAGAGTTAATAACTAAGTAAGAAGTTAGACTATATTAGACTAGAACCATTTAGGATTATAGTAAAAATCTTAGAAGTTATATATAGACTTAAGTTACTAAAAAAGATAAAGATCTACTCTATATAGTATATCGCAATACTAGAGCTAGTATACGGGAATATTAAGCCACTAGTTTATAAATCAGATACGTATAGAGGATAAGAAGAAGACAAATAGTAAGTTTAGAAGATTATTAGTTATAAGGATATAGATAATAAAATATAGTATAAAGTTAAGTGGATAGGCTATAAAGAAACTACCTAGGAACTACTAGAGAATCTAAAAAACGCTATAAAAAAGGTATAGAAATATTAAAGAAAATTAGGTTAGGTAGTATTAATAAAAAAGGAATATTAAAGAATAAGTTACCTAAGGGGGACCTAAGAGGATTAACTACTAAGGTATTTAGAGTTGTTTCCCTTGCTATTAAAAACAAATCCTTTTTAGCCTTTTTCTACTTAAGTTCGCAAAGGCCTTATTTAGTAAGACGTCACTTCTTTAACTAAACCTTTTTATAAGCCTTCTTAAGATAGGTTAGCCGAGCGTAGGTATCCTGTTAAGCTTTAAATACTTACTACTCTTTAGTATAAATACGCTCCCTGTTATTATAGAGCTTTTACATCTTAATTAGTGCCTAAATTAGCTCCCTATTAAGACGTTCGGCCTTAGATTAAATCTAAGACCCTAAAATAAATTAGATAAAGTACTAGATGCCTATAAAGAATAATAAGACGCGTATACTTAGCGTTAAAGATAGATTAAACATTGCAGGATAATTACATGTTTAATTTTATACACTTAGCGTAAGAGGAAGGTTGGCGACTAGACGAAGCCATAATTGCGATATATACTAACTTCTTCTCTATATAATAAGAATAGGATAATATAACTTTACCAAGCAAAAGAATAATAGTTACTAGCCGGTTACGATAGTTAAATAATAAGAATCTAATAGGAGGTATTAGGAATAATAAAGGTTATTAAATTAAAGATAGGAATACTATACCTTTAATAAATAACTTAGAGAAGTAAGATATCTTTAAGGATAAAGATAAGGGGGAGGGGGATAGTATTACGGACCTTATATTGGCAGTAGTATAGCTACTAGGGGAAGATATAAATAGGTTAGTTAAGATAGTACGGGAGGCGCTAAAACTAATTAAGCTATAGGATAAGGAGTAACTAAGTTATATAGCTAGTTATAAGACTAGTTTAGAATATAGGAATATAGGAACATGGGAATACGAGGCGTATTAACGTACTAACGTACTAATATACTTAGTATATTTCCTAGGCGCAGTATCATATATTTAAAGGACTACAGTCCCTACCTAGATAGTTCTTCTCTTTATAGTAAATCTTAGAACATAATTAAAGTTAATCTATTAGGTAACCACTCTAGTAATTATATTACGTTATTAACTTCTTATTTACCTATATACCTAGCCCATTAATAGATTTGCCGTAGTATTTCCTATAAGGCTTTATTATAGCTAGCGCTAAAATAACAAAGCTTAAATGGGCTAGTAAAGAGTAGATTTAATATATTAAGAGGCAAAACTAGAATTAGATAGTAGGCTATTACTTAAACTTACTTCTATAAAAATTCATAAAGTTAATAGCGGGCCACCCCTTATAGATAGGCTGCTTTAAAATCCGCTATATAGATATTATGCCGCTAAACGCGTTACTATTAATAATATAACCTGAGCTAGACGTATAGAAGGGTTATTTTAGCCTACAGTTATATTAGATTAATAACTTTACTACTATAGGGGTTATAAACCTGCTATTTTACCTTCGCGAAATTATTCTATAGGACTTAGTAACTCTTTATAATATATTCTTAAGCTATTTTATATAAATGTACCCTATTTTTTAGTATAAGGCGTATAAAACCTTTATATAAAAGCTAGAGCCCTATCTATAGGAGGAGAAAAGACTAAGCTAGTAGTTAATTCTTTATTAGGCTATATTACTTACTATAGAGTACTTAAGGGTTATAAACGCTTAAAATATATAAAGCGCTAGTATACTTAAGGGTAAGCTTAAGGGCTTATTAAACCATATAGGCCGTATAGACAACTCCTAACAGGCTTAGTCTTTACAGATTTAATTATTTACGTTTAAAGGCCTTATATTTTAACCAAAAGCCCTTATAGTAGTAGCGGTAGCGCCGGTAGCGCTATAGCCTTAGGGCTAGTCTACCTACAAAAGCAACCTCTCTAGCTCTATTTATTGCGGGATTTAGTAGATATATATCCGCCTAGATAAGCGCTATAGGCTCTTCTTATATAGCTTTACTACTACTACCGCTATTACTACCGCTGCTACTACTCTAGCCCTAGCTAGAGCTACTATTTTAATTAAAGCCTAGGCTATAGCCAGAGCCTAAACTACCTCTATATTATATATGCCGTATAGTAAAGACTATATAGGCCCTTTAGCGTAAGTAGACTAAAGGGCTAAGAGGTAATCCTTTTATAGTAGTACTAGATTCTAAATAGGTAGTAAATAGCAAGTTAGCTAGCAAAAAAAAGTCTAATAGTACTCCCTACGGCTTATCACAGGAGTTACCCGTGTAGGTTCGTCCTATAATACCTATGCATATACTATAACCACTTCTATATCTTTGACCACGTTTCCTAACCTGTTCCTATTCGTAGTTATACGTCTTAAACTATTACGCGTCAATATACTTAGCACAGTCAATAACTAGCAATTATACTTATTTGAAACTACTAAGTCGATCCGTAACACGGCTTAAGGTTATTAAAGAGATTAGGAGGGTTATATAGGCCTAAAGGATTAGTAAGGAAGCGGCTATATAGTAGGTTAATCTACGATAGGAGTAAATATAGTACTTATTAAATTAGCTTTATAAACGGCTTTAAAATAGCTATATATTAACCCTCTTACTAAAGATTTTATAGTATATATTCTTAAAATAACTAATTAATTAATTAAATAGATTATAATTAACGAATACCCAAATAACGAGTTTTAAGAGGAGCTCTTGCTATATCCGGCCCAAAAAGACTAAAACCAATCTAAAAACCCCTAAAAAAACGCATAGAGAATCCCCCTAAGATGCATACATTATAAGGGAGGCATACGCCAAACAATAGTGGTTTACACTTATGCGCAACCGCTAGAAACACGCCTAGTAATAGCCCTCCATAATAAAAACGGGTACATACCATACTATAAAGCAGAAATACCTCTATTAAAAAGGCATCTAATAAAATATAAAGCCTATTAGACGCGTCTAGTTTCTAAAATTATAGGGGAGTAACCGTTAGCTATAATAAACTAATATAGCTAGCAGAATGGCTCCGCCAGTCTAGTAAACCTTAGGTGCCCCTTTAGCAAACCCTTAATCTAATCCTCTAACGGCTAAGCAAAATTAAAAATAAATAATAACCCCCCTTACTAGTAAACTATACCTAGGCTGCCGTAGCTATGCTTCTATGGTATAGGGAACCTATACCTCTTAAGACAATAACTAGGTATATAATTATAATATAACTAAATATAGAAAAAGCAGAGGGGCTTAGGAGATAATTAGAAATAGAAGTCCTTATAAAGATTTATAAAAAGGTCCATAATACTATTATAGTTTAATACCTTAGGAGCGGAGATATTAGAGTTACCCTAAAGACTAATAGTTAAAGGAATAAGCTATAAGGGTAGGGGATAGGCTAGGAGAACGTATTAGCATAAAAGTGCTCTATAAAGATTACCTAGTTAAAGTCCTAGTAGTTCCTATAAGCCTTAAAGTAGAAAAGGGACGCTAGGCGGATAATATAGTAAAATAAACAGAACGCCTTATACTAGGACTTAAAATTACTTAAATCTAATAGCTTTAATAGGAAAATATAAACTAAGTATATAATAAGAATAATAAGAGGATATAAGGGTTGCTAGAGACTTACTAGGAAGACACTGGATAAATATATAGCTCCCTTGTTATTAGTATATATATACTAGGAATATAAAAACTCCTTATTTAAAAAGGAATAATTATAAATGGCCTTATATATAATAATAAGAATAATTCATTACTTAACGTCTAATTTAGATCCCTATTAGGCCCACGCGGACTACTCATTATATATATATAGGGAGAAAACTCTATATAAGAAAACCCTGTAATCCATCTCCCTGCCTTTTAGAACTCACCTACTAGCGCCTACAAGGCGCCTATAAGTCGCCTATAGTGCTCTACTACCTTACTTTTTGACCTCCTTGGGAACCACTGCTGCTGTAACAAGCCTATGGACGCGCTAGTATCACAAACTTTACTCTACTACTGTAAAGTCATTAGGGGGCGCGTATTGCTCGCCCCTTTGCCTTCCATTACTATTTATGGCCTTATATATTATATAAGGCTTTATAACTATAGACTATACCTAAAATAATACTATTACTGCGTATAATAGGGACATACCTAATCCATATATATAGTATAGGTATACTACGGCCACTATATAGGCCCCTATAATATAAAACACTACTTAAATTAAGATTAAATAAAATGCGTAAACTGCTACTAAAGCATATATAAGGCATAGGAGAGAGAAGACTGCATTAAATATAGGAGATAAAAGGCAAGGGCTTAATAGCTGCGGGAATAAATGTATGCTAAGTTATATAAATAAAAACAATAGGAGATAAGCTAGGGGGACATAGGTACCTTTTTAGCATTTCCTACCTTTAATACTAGGGGGCTAGGCTAGCTATTTTAAGTCTTATCGGGCCAAAAGCGGCGCTATATAATATTACTAGACTAAATAGAGATATAAGGGTTATAGGGGATATAAGGGAGAGGACGCCCTATAGAAAAAACCCTATAAACAGCTATAGTAAGCTTAAGACCAGGACAATTAAGAATTAGACTTAATTCGGTAAATATAATATTTATAGCTAACCTATAAAGGGTATATAGCTAACTAGTAAGATTAGGGGAAAAACTAAAGATAATAATAGATTTAAATATAAAAGGGCTAGTAGGAACATAAGATATAGAAATAGAAAGCTCTATATAAAATAAGTAGTAACTAGGGTGCAGATATAAAAGATAGAACTTCCAAATATTTTAGAAAAAGTAAGAAATAAAGGAGATATAAAGGACCCTTACTAGGGGTCCGCTACCTATCTATTATATAGTATAACTACGGTAATATAAACTACCGTCTTGTAAGGCCCTTACTAGACAGTCTAAACCTAATAAAATACTATATCCTTGCTATATAAGAGCCGTATTACAATACCTATACATAATTAATATACTGCCCCTAAGGATTCCAGCTCCTATATAAACTAAAAGCAGCTATATGCGTATACTTTATAATTAGTAAGGCCATTAGCCTATTCTTATAGTTATAGCAAGCAGTTAACTTAAATATTATAATTATAATAATCTAGATATATAGGGGACTAGTATAAATTATTAATATATAACCCTAGGATTATAGGGGTCCCATAAATAGAGAATATTATATTAATTATTTTGTTGTTAGAGAATCTACATTAGGAAATAGAGGCTTCCTTTATAAGCAAGGCGCCCTCGCTTATTAACCCTAGCTAAGCCAAGACTGCCTCTCGACCTTAACCATAAAAGGCCATTTCTCTCACTGCTTTTCCTCTATCCTCTATCTTTCCTTTCTTCTAACGCTATGCCTCCTCCTCTTCTTGCTGCTAGTTCCTAGCATAGTCGCATTAAGGCATTTCTACCGTCCCCTTAGCGCTTATGCGTATATAAGTCCAGCCCACTTATTCCTTTATTCCCCATGTCTTAAACTAACAATTAATGCAGTTAATTACAGCCCTTCCAATAGGCAACTCTCTTCTACGATAATATATAGATGGTCATAGCCTCCTTTCCTAATTACCACCTCTAGTGCTGGTAACTTTAATTATTGTTAAGATCTTTTAGCGCTGCCTTTATCTGCTAAACACAAACATGCCCTTATAATCCTATTCTCTCTCTTGCGCTCTCTCTACTTTAGCCTCCTAAATAACACTAGCCTGCAACCGTCCCATAGGAAGGGGGTTAGGGGAATTCCATAGTCACCAGCTATGTCAGCACTATCGTCTTATTTAACTTTACTGCATATCCCCTTCTAGGGTAGGGAGGGATAGGTATACCGCATTACCCCTCTTAAGGGCTTAAGTAAGCTTATGTTATACTAGTTTCAGCTAACCTATATACTATTTTCTCTCCTAGGATATGCTATTAGTTGGATAGCCCGCTTTAGCGTTTACTAATAGCTAAAGCCACCTATATTATAACTGGTATGCCTACTAGGCTACCCAGCGGAAAAGTAGCTAGATATTACCAATTTAAGCGACCACCCTATATAGGGCTATATTAGGCATTATTCAAACAGATATTGCACTAAGCGTCGCCTAAATAGCCATACATACCTACCTAGCAGTGTGGTTATATTATCACGGATATTTTAGAGACGCCGTTTAATCTACTAGTTTAGGACTAAGGGGCTATCAGCTCTACCTAACTACTTAATAGTAGAGTAGTAAAGGATTAACAATCTAGGCTCCTAAGTTCTAGGGCTATAGTAGAAACCACCTAGATCAAAATTAGAAGGTTATAGCTTTTAGGTATATAATAGATTAGCGGCACAGTGGCATAACTATAAAGGAATCTCTAACACCAGCCAGCCACATTAGGCGGGCGAGTATTATATAGCACCTTATATAGCACCCTATACAGTCCTTTGCCTAGCGCATTTATGCATCTACACACAATTACTGTGCGAGCGGTAGGCGTATCCATTACTAGGCTATTAGTATTGGAGAGCCCCGCCTATTACTAATAAAAACACTACCTCCTTCCGTTATAGATAGCTCGTAACGTGTATATATAAGCGGGGCTTCATATCCTATTAATACAAGCGGCGTAGATTATTAGCTAGATCGGCATTATTAGGAAGTAAATAGACACGTCAGCACTGCCCTTTACCAAAAAAAAAAAGGGTGGAGAATTTACGCCATTAACCTCCTAATAAGGGGCTAGATGCGATAGCTGTGTCAGCTAAGCACGCTAGCTCGGACAGGCGGATACAGTTTAATCGCAATTTGCTAAGGGTATTAATTAGGCGTTAGAAATTCAATCCCTTACAAACCTTTATACTCTACGAACGGCAGTCTACTCCGGTCTATGCTAGAGGCACGCATTAAGTAATTTAATTTAATAAAAAGCCTAGGCGAGGGGCAAGTGCTAGCGGCAAAGGGAGGACTAATATACACTTAAAAAGACCTGTAATTCCCCCTTAAAGCTTTTAAAAGGCATAAAGTAATAGCAACTCTAATAATAACAATATTGGTACTATCTTAATCTTCATTTTATGTCCCTCCTAAAATTTCGCTTAATTATAACAATTTCTATACTGGTCCCCCTAGAAAATCAATAGCCTCGCCTTAGTATTATGCAATTATAGCTTCTAAAAAAGGCGTAAGCAGTATACCTTAGACAAAGTATAAAATACCTCTTTTCCCCCCAAAAAGTTAAGAAGCATTAGAAGCTTGGGTAATAAATGGCATATTACTCTACCTAGGGCCTTAATTTAGAGATTCCGTCTAATAAAGTGCCTATAGACCCTATATATAATTACGAGAAAGCTTATAATAAGTATTATAAGGATTACAAGGACAACAAGGAAGATTTCTATAGGGATAAAAATAACAGTCAAGTTGCTAGAAGAAGTAGTTAATATAATTATCCTAACAATCACCCTACCACTCTACCTCTTTCCCTAGTAGTTCCAAATATATAGTTTTAATAACTAGCAGTAAATCCAATAGTTATTAAAGATAATACAGCTGATCTAGACTTAGAAGCTAAGGGCGACGAAGCTAGTAACGCTAACAACAAAGCTAATAAGGCCGATAATTGAATAATACCTTATGGATTAGGTATACGCTTCCCCTTTTAATTTACAATAGCCTTATTTAACAATTAGTAGATAACGGAAATAACGGCAATAATAAGGATAATAAAGATAATAAGGAGCTGCCTTTATTAAAAGCGCTAGAAGAGGAGATACGCACACCTACATATAATTATACTACACCCTTAACGCTAGACGGCAATCAAACGGATAATTTAGCTAAGGGACATCGCATTAGAACTGCTCCGCAGTTTAGGTAGAAGCTTAGAACATTAGTAGCTACTAATTAAAAGTCTTTAAAAGCCAAGAAGTTAAAAAAGTGGAGGTCTAATCAGTTTAATTAACTAGATAGCATTAATTATATCTCTAATACTTCTATTACTAAAAGCGGCGAGAGCGTATAACCTAAGAAGTAATAAAAGTTATTTACTTCCTAGAGGACCACGCCTTCTGGCTCTCCCACTCTTGGCTTTAACAACAGTGACGGTACCAAAAAGCGAGCGGTCTCTACTATACGGCCCACCAGCCCCTCCCCCCAGCACTATACGTCTCCTCGCAATACTAGACCACCAGAAGATGGGGCTAATAACAGTTATAATTATATTTTAGATAATCTTGTAAACGGCTTAGCTAAAGAAAGCGATAATAAGAATAGTAAGAACGTTATAGACGAAGGCAAGGCCGAGAACTATAGTAACAGAAGTGATAACAGTAATAATACGGATAATAACAACTCTAGGGACGGTAACAGCAGTAATAGCAATAAGGGTAACAAGGCCCGCGGGTATATAGGGCGATAAGGATTGCTAACCCCTATTACTAGTTAATTAAAGATAAAGCGTACTACAAAGCATTATCTCTAGCGGCCTTACTATTCCCCTTTAATTTTATCTATGTATGCGTCTAACCAAAGCACTGCGCTTACCAGCAATTATTATAAGCGGGTTATATCCCCTATATATAATCGTCTCCGTACCTAAAAACCGCTGCTAAGCCCTGCCTCTAGCTCTAACTCTAAAGTAATACTGGGAACCGCCTTAAATGCTAATTTAGAAGAAATTTTAATCTAAGCAGCTTTTAGGCGCCAGAAAGACGGGTTATATACACTAAATATCCTTCCTTAACAATTTCCTTTACTATTTAACTTAGTTAAACAGCCCTAAAAACTAAAGCCCTAAGGGCCAAAGTCCAGAATAAAATTCACTAAAGAGAAAGATGCGCTGCTTACTAATCTAAAAGAGAAACAAAATCTTTTATAGAAATAGATTGAAGATAGCTTTCTAATAAGAAGTCTTGGATTACTATAGGGGCATTACTATTTAAAATTAAAGGCCCGGTCTACTATATAGAAGAAAAGGGGCCGGCCTACTAGGCAGAAGAGACGGTAATAATAGTAGTGCCCTTCTTTTAGCTTAGAGGTCTATTTCTTATCATATATTCCATTTCTGGCTTAATCTATTTATAGCGCAGGGCTGCATGAAATTAAAGCGTTAAAAGTTTTTATATAAAAACTTGCCATTATTAATACTTATGGTAGCGGTAAGCTAAGTATGTGGACTATCGTCCAATACAAGGTAGATATTGGTGATGGAGAAATAGGTTAAGTACTAAATTAGGTAAGCTTAAACTAACAAACAAAGCAAGTATAATTTTAGGAGAAAGTAAGCCGGCTTTGCTAACTAAGGCAAGTTTTTAGCATTCTGCTAGATTAATTCACTAGGCTAATAGCATTTAATACACATCCTTCTATTATAGCTCTACTTAGGTATAGTAACTAAGCTCTTCCACTTTTAGCCTATCTAGCCACTATCCCTAGCCACTCTACCACGTCTTCTAGAAATTCCCCAGCCCCTTATACTATAATATTATCCACCCATATCAGCCACTATAGAACTTTGTCTAATATAGGTATATAATAGGTCTTAATTGGTATAGATCTGTTTCCCTCTGCCCTTAATTTCTATAGGAGTCCTATAGGAGCCCTATAAGAGTCTTATAAGGTTGTTACAGAGCTATAATAGGATTATAAAAAGATTACAAAAAGAGAGTTAACACAAGGGTTTATTTCCAAAGGTTTAGGCTTATAAAATATACCCTAACATAAAAATATCTAGCTAGTTTAAACAGTTTCCTTATAACACCTCCTAGCCAAATCATATCCTTTGCTTTATCTATAATTTTAATTAATAGTCCACTATATGTTTTAATAAGCCAACCACCTAATCCTTTCAGCTAATTTAAAGCTTACTGCAGTTTTTACCTAGGCAAGCGTCTCTAAATCACGCCGTAAATAATAACCCTAGAGTAGATTAGAAGGTCTCTATGCTTACATTTCTACAATATTAAAAGGATATAGTTTATAGGTCTTATAGTATTTTAGGCACCACGTTTTTATTCTATTAATAGAATGGCCGCATTTAAGCATCATTTGAATATAGTCGCACATTTTATAAGGTAATAACAATAATTTTCCATCTAGGTAAAGTATGGGCAATATATAGATTCTAATATTAGAGCTATTCCGGAATTTATAGTATATATATACTACCTTAATTAATAGAATTGTGGTAGATTATAGAAACCTTACAGACTATAGGCATATTACTACCGTGTATATAAAGAGATCGCTATATACTAGGGATCGCGGCTCTAATCCTAAAGGGGTAGGTTGCTGTTTAAATTAATAATAGAAGCTAAGAAGCTAGTTCAGGTATTCTAATAAATAAGATTAAAGCATTCCTTTTATCTAGCTTAGCCTCTATACGCCTAGTATATTATAGCAGAATAGAGATGCTTTAAAAGAAGTGTAGATAGTATTAATATACAACAGCTTGCAGAATAAGGTTTAGAGTTTAGTTATTTACTAAGTTATAGCTATTTCCTAATAGGACTTTAACTAGGTTCTAACCAGGTTCCAACTAAATTCCAACCAGACTTTAATTAGACTTTAAACAGACTCTAACTAAACTCCAGCTTTTTACACCCATAAAAAGCATATAAGAGAGTAAATAGAAGCATAATCCTTAACAAAGCCACTCCTAGCTAGCAATATACTTGGCGTTAAGCATTTCCCTAGCTTATAGATTTAAGTAGATAATCTTATAATAAAATCTATATAAATACTTTCCGCTTTACTCCTCTCTCCATTATATACGTTAAGTAGGGCACAGTATAGATATCTAGACGTTGGTTTATAGCAATAAGTAGGCTTAGATAGGGTTACATATTGCTTTTACCCCTCTAACCACTTAGGCTAGTATGGTTTTTTAGTTAGGTATTAAACGCCTATTACTTAAAAATGTTTTAACTATGCAGTCACTCTTAACAACAATATCGTCGCCTTATTACCTTTTTATTAAAGCCCCTCTTACTAAACTTTATATGTTTATTATATTTCCCTTAGAAAAATCTATAGAACGTCTTTAACATTTATAGGAAGCTTACCAGAATTCTTACTCAGTTTTTTAGTTTTTTAGTTTCTTAGTTTCTCTTTATCTTTATAAGCCTATAATATAACTACCTTCCTCTCAACCTTATATATTGCTAGTATAATAGCTCTATCAGTTATTACCGTAATCTGCCCTTAGACTCGGCTTTCTAATGGCATATATATTACGCGACAGAGACACCAATTACAACTCACTTTAATTATCGTAGGTTACTATACCATGGCTAGCACAATCAGGAAAACTAAAGTTGAAGATAATTTAGAAGACGCGCTTATAAAGGAGTGTAAGAAAGAGGTAGAAAACTCCCTAGGCCTATAATAGTGGGATCTAACTACAGCTTTTAGACTAATTGCGGCGACTATAAAGCGCCTAACTGGATAAAGCCGGACGGTACACAAACTAACCCCCCAAATAGCACTATTGCTATTGTTGTTAATATATAAAACAACGTTAGAGCAGTACTAATCCATAAAAGGCGGGATAGCAAATATAAAGGCAGTATTAGGATAGAGGACTAAGAATACATAGTAATGGTTCCTTAGAGTAATAATTAGTATTATTACAGTATAGGATCTACCAGGCTGACGTATATCAAGAAGAAGTAGGATATATTTTAGACTTATTACATTATTTACTAACACTGTGCAGCGAAATAGTCGCTGAGCTCCCTTAAAATAGGAATTATAATAAATAGCGCAGACTCTACTTTATATGTATTTGTTAAGTATATCTAGCCTTTAAGGTAATTAGATATAACCACGCCTTAAATATCAGCAATAGTAAGCTCGTAGACATCCCCTATAAGTAACGCCGGCTATACTGGCGGGGGATCTAGTGTTTCTAGAGTGATTAAGTAATAGAACCTTAAGAGCATTATAGTCTTCCACACCTTGTATAGAGTATTTCTTAACTATATCCCTAAGGACATCGCACTAATAAGCACTCTTATGTCCTTTAAATTCCAAAGGAAGCAATAGCCTATTACAATCCCTTATACTAGCGACTAAAGATTGCCCTAGGCCAACGGCGCAAAGTATAACCATTTCACAGCCACTAACCTTTTCGGCCTGCCTTAAAAACTATTAATAATAATTCTATCTTTCCGCGGTCTTCGAAGCGCCTTCTAGTAGCTTCACCAATAATATAAAGGCGTATTGGATACGCTTCCCTTTATTTAGCTTTATACCTTCTTAATATATAATTAATTTAGAGGCCGTAAGAAGCTTCTCTATTACCGCGGCGATGGTTAATGGTGTATAGCAAGATATTTTTAGCTATATAGGGCCAGATTCCATAGTTACTTATAGCTAAAAGGCCATAACATAAACAGTAATATCGTAGAGATTATTGGAAGTTAGTTAGAAATTAGTTAGAAGTTTAATAGTATTTATACTAAGCAGCCCTACAGCGGCTGTGGCATTGAAAACAACGGCGGCTTAGTATTATAGATGCCTACACATCGCCCCAATTGGTTCCTGTTTGTTGGAACTTTATTAAAAATTTATTAGAACTTTACTAGAGTAAATAGGGTAACTAGCTGGCTAAAAAGGGGTTTCTAATAATATGCAGCACGCTAGTTCGTAGAGAGTAATACGGACAACTACAAGCTATATTAATTTGTAAGACTATAAGTGTAAAATGCAAATAACAATAGCGGCTGTGGAGGAGAGCTATAACGTGGCAAAAGCACCTCGCTAGAAGAAACTAATCAAGGCCATTCTCTACTTTAATGGCAATCTGTACTATTAACTCCACCAAACCCACGCTAAGACGCTGCAGACTTTAATATCGCAAGGCAATTCTCTACGCTTTAGGAAAGGCTTAGATATACTATATTCTTAGCTCCTTCTAATTTTTAAAAATAAACGACTATATATATCTAGTTTAGAGCTATCCCTTAGAGAGTAAAAGAAAATCAATAGAGTCAAATCACTATAGTGGATCACTTTATTAGTAATACTTAAGTTTGCGCATTAGATAGATTCAGTAACGTCTACTTCTAGAAAATTGCGCGTATAGATTTATAGGCAACGAATATCTATATATGGCCGTTTTAGGATAATCCTTATATCTTTTAATAAGGAGTAGTATCTTTACCTAGTAGACCTGTTATTGCTTAGAGTGATAGTGAAATGCTATAAAGACTATATAAAAGGATAAGTCTTACCTAGTCTTTTTATACAATCTACTCTCCCTCCTAAATAGGAGCTTCTTGCTGAATCTAGCTGCACTTATTATTAACTACATAATATATCACTACTACGACCACTCCTTTTACTATAGTAAATGCAAGGAGGAAGGGTCTTGGTATATTTAATTAGTACACAGCTAGGACAAATACCAGAGAGCTAAAGCCAATGGGCACTTCTACCCTAATACGTCACCAGCCAAAGGTCTAAATAGCGAAGTAATTGTAATAGGATTATTAAGGAAAGTAGGTAAATATCCCAATTATCCACCTAAATTAAAGGTGAGTATAAATTATAAAAAAAACTTAGATCTCTGCTAATAATATAAAAACACTACTACCTAGCCTTATTATTTGCAATTTCTTACCTAGAATATAACAGGGAGCAGAGTAAGGGCTATTAGGAATATAGTAGAATAAAGGAGAATAGAGATATTAATCTAAGCAATAAGTCTTAACTGGATAGTAACTAAAAGTTATTAGTACTAAATACCTTACTAACTAAAATTTATACCTTTAGCCTATATATCCTCCAGCAATTTGTCTATACTTGCATAGTCTTAAGCCTAACACTTAGCAATAATATCGTTAAACGCAGCTAGAGTGGCTAGGTTTGGAAACTTTCCCTTAATATATATATTATATATTTCTTGGTCTAAAAGCTCCTTATATAGCTTTAATCCTATCATTATTTTATAAAAGGTAGAGTTAAGAGCAAACACCTTACTTCTTATAGAGATTCCTTTAATCTTAGGGTGCTTATAACTAGTCTTATAACAGATAAAAGAGGCTTAACCATTAATTAATAACCTAGCAAAGTCACTAAGCTTCGCATTAAGCTCTTTATTAAGGAAAATGTTATTATAAGAAATATCCCCATGCAGTACCTATTTAGAGTAGATAAAAGCAATTAAAGCTATAATCTATTAAACCTAACAAATTTATAGTGGCAACAGAACCGGCTTGGCTTGTTTTATAAAGTACTATCTTATAGAACCATTGCAGGCATACTATAGGATAAGGGCATTGTCTAGGCTTCTATAAAATTAAAGGATACCGTCATAATGTTGTCTAAGGCATTAGTAGATGCACTTTTCCCTTTTAACAAACGGCAGCTCAGTAAGCTAGGCGAACTTTATAATAGCGTTAAGATAAGCAACTAGTACCATAATTCTAACGCCCACTATATCTTAGCTGTTAAAACCATATAGGTAACAAATAGTATAGTCTATTAAAGGCATCTATAATGGTTATAATACCTATATATGCATATATTAGAAACAAATAGGGAGGAATTCTAATTCTCCTTACTTTATAATTTAGGCGCTTATATAAGAGACAAAGGTCTAGATTCAAAATTATCTTTAGTTAAATAAGGCATCCGCCAAAACTCTAAAATATGTAATTAAGGTAGGGAGAATAGAGGGAAGTTAAGCAAGAATTCAGCCTATATATAATAGCCCCTACCAAGCCTCTTATGTGCAACTTAGTAAGGGCCTAACGCCATAATAAAAGCGACAACTATAGAATCCCAAGCTTTTAGCCAATGAACAGTGGAATCTAAAAATTGGACAGAATTATATTACTAAAAGAAAACGGCACTGTCTAATTACTTATCTAATTATTTCTAAAACCCAAATATAGTTATATAATCACCTTGGTCTTAAAATATAGAATCTATTAAACTAGTAATTATAAGATACTCCTACCAAATACGCCAAAGATAAAAATACTAAACTAGAAATAGACCTCTAAGCCAAAAAGAGCACCACTTAAGGGCAGCTTTAGAATTCGAAAGCCCGCTCTTATAAACCTAGGTAGGCTTCCAAGCCACCTTATATTCGCGCCCTAACTTGGTTATTCTTTCCCCTAGAATATTATCAATCTCCCATTTATCATCCAAGTTCATTTCACTAAATTTATCTTTTTTAGCCTAGGTATAGTGCTTTATAGTAAGCTCTGGGTTTAAAACGTCGCTCTAGTTGTTAACAACGCCATTGCTATTACTATCCTTATTATAAATATAACTGCTAGCCTCATTATACGGTGGATTCGCGCTTAAGCTTATTAAAGTATAGGCAGCGCTTTATTGCCGTTATAAAGCTCATATTAGGAGGACAAAGGTTTTACCTACTAGAATTAAGAATAAGTCTATTTCTCCAAATCAAACAATGGCGTCGGCCTTTAGAGATTAAATATACCTAATACTTATTCTCTTTCTAGGATAAATCTTTGCTAGACCCTAATTACTATTTTATATAGTATCAATCTATAAAGATAATAGATTATATTAAGCGGCACTTTAATCAATTACCCCCTAATTCTAAAATTTCATGCCCCAATCCTGTATATAGTGCCGTTAGGGTTGTTTCACATTTTAAATATTACATCTTTAAGGTTTATTATATCAAACTTTATAGCTAAGCTTTTATTATATATATATTTTTTAAACTTCTATTTTTATTATCTTTATTCCTATAAATTATATACCTTAACACCTTAGCCTCTATACTTTATATCTATCTTTTATAAAATTACTCTTATCTATCTAGTCTCCTTTTCTAAAGCTTTATATACCGCTTTCTACCTACCCTAGTTCTTACGTCTTATTATTTACTATATTGCTATCCTGCCACTATACGCCTTGTAGAATACCCGGATTCTAATTTAAAGAGCGAGAAAAGCACTAGGCGTTATAAATAGTGCAAATTACGGACTAGTATTAACTCAATACTATACCTAAACCCAGATACGAAGATTTAAAAGATAAAGGCTAAACAACTTAATAACCTAATTTGTAAAAGAAGGAAAACGGTATTTAAAAAAGCGGAGGAGCTATAATGCCTTAGTAATGCAGATATTTATATTCTTATCAGCTATAAAGGGAAACTATTTATATATACATCTACTAAGCGGCCTTTATAGCCACCGATAAAAGAACAAATTGTAAAGGTTATAAGATATCTTCTTTAAAGCGTTCTAACTTTTATAGAATCAAATATATCCGCCTCTGGTAAAGTTTCTACCAAAATAAATAGGTAGGAGGGTGCTTAGCATGGTTTAGGGTTTTTCCTAAGGTATATACCAGACGGCGCTTTAGGCGATCGCAGTTAGCGTCTATTAAGGTGCTTTAGCATTCCACTATACTATTATTATTAACTTATCTATTTTTAACTTATTATATTTTTAAAAACATTTTTATAATATAATATTAATAGCAGGGACTTCTAGCATAATAATATAAGAAATAATAACTATTTTATTATAATTGTTAATCTACCTATTAAACTTTTTAAAAAAATACTTAGTTTCCTACCTATAGAAGCGGTAGCGGCTCTCTAACTCACATGCTAACAAGTTAAGTATCACTACTTTAACTATTTTAGTGGTCTCTTTATAATTAAACACTTTATGCTTTCCTAGCTAGCTCTTAAAACCTTACTAAAAATTTCGCAAAAACCCTTTACTAAACGCCTATAGACTCTTAGATTTAGAATTAAGCGGCTAAAGCAAGACCAGGACCTCTAGGTCTGGCCATTAAACAAAGAATTATATAATAACCCTCCAATAACACAAAATCAGCGTCAGTTTACTATCCTATATAACGACCAAGAATACACCAAGAGGTTAGGATTTAGAAGTGCAATTCTCTTAATTATATTACGCAACCTCTTAAACCTACATCGAGTTGAAATCTGTAGGCCTAAGTCGTTAGATCGAACTCCTAGTTAGGGTATTACAACTATTTATTAGCAGACCACCGCTAAATAGGATGTAGATATTATCGAAACCTTTAAAACCATTTTAACTGCACTAACTACTTACCCTATTCCAATCTTGGAGTTTAAGCTGGATCTATTTAAATTTAATGTTAATACTCTAAACAATAGAGTTAACCTTGCAGCTCTTTATACGATTTTAGGTTAGTAATTCAAGCGTTTAAAACTAGCTTTTTAAACCCTTACCACTCTTTAAATCACAATCCGCACTAATAATATCTGTCCTTAACTACTGCCAAAAGGTATAAAGCTAAGGGATATATAATTAGTTATAAACTTTCTATTAGCTGCGGAAAATATCTAAGTCCTTAACTTAGGCTTCTTCTTTAAATTTCTTAGTAATACTAGTCCTCTAATTCTTAAAAGCATTACTGTCACAGATTCCGACCGTAGCACCGCCAAGGGCTCGCCCTAGGCGAGCCTTGGCACCCACAGTATATAGAGCCACGGTGCCTTCGCACCTCTTTGCACCTTCGTGCAACATCCTGTTGTATACCTAGTCAATGCTACGACGTTCACAGAGCCTCCTGACCCCGTTCCGTGACAATTACTAAGAGGATCCGCTTTCCTTACCTTAAGTCTTTTACCCTTTGGCAAGCGACTGTTATTAAGGAAACTCTTTTAAAATTCCTTAAAAGTCATCGCTTAACACTTCAAAAGGCTAGCCTTTGGAAAATATACCTATTAAGAGGGGATTGGGATGCTATTCGCGAGCAAACTACATTCCTTAATAGCTTAGAAATTAGAGAGGTATAGAGTGGCTCTTAGTTACTATATAAGGAATAAGTATATACGGAAGCAAACTATTTAATAAATAGGTAAATAGCTCTTAACTAAGATATAGTAAAATGTCTTCCTTTTGAACTCTACGTAAAGATAGGCTGACTCTTCCTTGTCGCACAACTCGTGCTATATCTAGTTTAGTAGGTACCTTGGTTTTTACTTAGACACTAGTATTAATTAGTTTCTTCTAAGGTTGCTTCTAGACTTTAGCAGCCTCCTAGGCTTATAGGAGTAACTAAGCCGCTAAAGGGCGTTATAGAGGACTAAAAGCGACTATTACTTTTAAGTCTTTAAATGGTGTCTTGTTTGCTATAGCTCTAACAATATTAAATATATCCTGCTAGGATGCCTACTAGAATAGATCCCCAAGATCTAATCTTGTACAAAGAGCCTCTAATCTTAAATAAAACCCATACTTATCTCTTATGTTAAATATAGTGACTGCTAATAACTAGATATCAGCCTTTACTAACTACCTCCCCCTAGCATAAACTTCCGGCGCTATATAAAGGCTTATGCTATAATACGTTTTTATAGATACTACCTTATTACAGATACCAAAATCCCCTAGCTAGAAGTAATGGCCACTAGCAGTGGCCTTATAGAGAATATTAGTAGGTTTGACGTCCTAATAAATAAATAAATTCTAATCCAGATAGTTAAGAGCGTGGAGGATATGGTTAAAGGTAATAGGATAATAGTAAGTATTGCTTAAGCCATGGAGATTATCTAATAAACTATCTATAAGTTTAGTAAATATATTAACCGCACTAGCAGTTATCTCATGCTATATATATTTAACAATATGCATCTATAGAAAAAGTTAGCATAGATAAAAATTATTATAAATATATACCGTAAGAGATTAAACGTATATAAGTAAGATATGCAATAGTCTTAACTTCTTATTTAATATGAATTAAGTCGGCTTTATCTAACAGAATTAACTTTTTTATAATATATACACCAGAACCTATATTAAGAGCTTAAAAAACTACCCTAAACTAGCCTCTGCTAATGCCCTGTAGGGTTTTATATTATATCCCTAGTGCCTTTATAGGAGTATGGATTCTTGTCATCTGTTAAAATAGTAGAATGGTTAGTACTTCTTTAACTATCTTTGCAAGCCTAGGGTCCTCTACCCTTTTAAATAACTTACTAAACTAAGTCTCTAACTTTTCTAGGATATTATCTCTATGCTAGAGCAACTTAAACTAAACTAGTATTAAAGTTATACCACCTATTCCAATCTTAGTATTTCTAGTAGGGAGCAGAATAATCTCATGCTTATAACCGGCCTTAAAGGGGGTAGGGCGCGCCCCTAAGACCTAGGTAGTATATTGGCTACTATAGTCTTAAAGAAGAGTAACCCCACTTTAGAGAATATAGAACTTGTATTAAAGCCTAGAGATTTGGGGTTTCTAGACCATTATATTATAATCTAAACATCTAATAGTAGCAAGATATTCCAGGGAGCGTAAGTTAAGAAGTAAGCTAATATCTAGTCCTAGAATATTATCTGGCAATTAAGACATTAGATAACAATTAAGTGGATTTTAAACCACTTATTCCGCTCTTATATTTATTAGCTTTAGTATAAACAGCGATAATAGCTAAGAGTATAGGTATTGCAAATTCATTATTCTTATAAAAGCTTACTATAGGACTAATAATAAATAGCTTTCTAAATTCAAGTGCGGTGCCATTGGTTTTACTATAACAATAGCCGCCATAGCCACTGCCTAAGAAGCGGCATAGCACTATTATCTCTACACTAATAAAGCTTATACGATTACTAACTTTCTTATACGCCAAGAATATCTAAGGTAGTGAGAAAGCGGATAAAGAGTAGGTTATATAATACGCAAGGTTATTTATTTTAAAAGAAGCTATAATATCGTCGTTCTTGGTTCTAGCATAGTGGGCGTAGTAGCGCGCTGCTATAGCTACATCCTAGCGTTTCGGGCCCCGCCTTATATTCGCCACTTAGGGTTAAGCTGCCTTAACTAGATCCCATATCTTACCCGCTTTTATCCCCTATTCTATCCCTTTACCTACGTCTTATCTACCTCTAGGAAGTGCCAGAATGTTATATTTTCTTACCCAAATTTAATATACCCTTAAAGCGATTAATCTAGAAGATCTAGAGTATAAATAATATATTCTTAATAATCCACCACCCCTATATTACTTAGGGGAGCTAACTTGCAGCCCTAGCCCTAAGCTAGTATACGCCGTTAACACCTATTAAGTACGCCCTAATTAACAATTTAATTAAGACTAATTTAATAAGGAAGAACGGCTTCGTAATAACTATATTAAAGGGAGACTTAGTAAAACCGGTTTAGATATTAGAAAATTGGCAACTAAAAAAGTAGCAAAGCGGTAAAAAGTAGAGGGTATTTAGAATAATAGCTAGGGCTTAAAACTAACAGCTATTAACTAATAAAAGAACCTAGAAGTAAACCCTCTACTTATAGCAATCCCTTAACAATAAACACACAACCGCCTTAAGTAAAGGGTTACTTAAATACGTTAACGAAATCCCGATATATATACTAGCAAAGTCTATATAATAGCGGACCGCTTAAAGGTTACTAAAACTTATAAAAAGCCCAAGGGTAGACGAAAAAAGAATGCCGCTTAAGCTGCCGCTCTTAAGAACTATATTACGCTTACTATAACAATTTAACAAAGTACTCCTGTAACTGCCATAGTTCCAGAACAGCCCCCCCCTTAAAGGAGCGCACGGATCTCTAAAAGGCAAGCTTGGGAGCGTGCTAAAGTTAAGGGATATTGGAAGCTAACTAAAACGTTGTTACGTACTAAAGCTATTAGGAAGTGGGGTAGGCGGCAAGGGTAAATCTAGCACAATTTTATTTCCTTTTAATCCTTTAAAGCTTCTACTATAGTTCCAATTCCTCTATTTATTCTATTTTAGCTTACAATCTTAATACCTAAAATTTCCCTTCTAAGCTTGCAATCATAATTCCTCTAAATTAGCTTATAATAGTATTAACTTATATATCTCTACTAGTTAAAACTTAAGGTTTACTAGCTCGATACTATACACCCTATAGGCTAGGATAAAGTCTTATATCTTATTTTAAATACCAGCATTCCCAAAGACTATATTTATTAGAATAGGATATAAGTAGAAGAGTTACTTTCGTACCTATTATTATCGTTCTTCCCTTCCAACCCTTTAATTGCATAGTTTTATTTTTAACTTACTTACTTCCCTCCCTACTCTTAAACTTCTCAACCACCTTTTTATACTCAAATTGCTTAGCTAGCAATTTAGGAATATTTGTAAAGCCTCTCTTAATTTCAATAGATAACTTTCTTTTAATAATCTCCGGGCTATCCTTCTTTATTAAGTTAAAATAAAGAATTTTAAGAACCTAGTTAATTAGGCTACTATATAGCCTAACTAGAGTAAGTCTACTTATAAAAGTGCTATCTAACTTAATTAGTTTATTTATTCTTTATACTACCTAGTCTTTATGGCCTAAAATAAAAAATTATGGCTTATAATCTTTAGCAGAGTTTAGTATATACTTACTTAGATTATAGTATTGCCATATTAAAACCATTTTTCTTATAAGGATTGTGCGATTTTAGTAGCCTATAAGAACCTCCCTAATATATAGTAGCTAATTGGCTACCCCCGAGGAAATTAATCAAAGACTAGAAAGGATCCAGGCAGCAATTAAAAGCGGGCTAAAAGAGCACTGCCCGGTTTCAAAACCAGGCCCCTACACACGACACGCATGGTCCGCACAGTACACGGCCCTTGTAGCCGGCCAATGACGAGCAAAGAGGAAATACACAAGCAGCCACGATTCTGAGGATAAGAGATAATATAAAGACACAAGAAACCAGCTAAAGAATACCCTAAGAAAAGAAGCAAGGAATAACTGGAGATAGTTTATAAACGAATATACTACTAACCCGAGTCTCCCCTATAACAAGGGCCTTTAGACCATAGCAAAATAGGTAAAGAAAAAGGCGGGATGCCTAGTAGAAGATCTACACCTACCACCCCTACAAAGAGTAGGCAAACTATAGGCTATAAGCAACAATAACAAGAAGGCAAAGATCCTTATAGAAAGATTTTTCCCTTAACCAGCTCTAGTAGACCTTAGCGACATTACTAGTGAAATACTAGTGACTTGCCTAAGGGTTAACAGCAATATAATAACTAAAGAAATGGCTAGAACTATTAGCCGCCTCTTAAATAACACAGTACTAGGACTAGATAGGATCCTAAACAAAGCCCTAAAGACCTATAGACCACTTATAGCACCTTAGCTTGCAGACGTAGCCAGAGTATACTTTAAAATAGGCTACTACCCGCAACTCAGAAGATCCATGATAATAGTCATCTTATAAAAAGAAGGTAAAGCAAACTACTTAATCCCAGGAAGCTACCGCCCTATTGCCTTAGAAAACACCCTAAGCAAGATCTTAGAAAAGGTTATAGCGGACTACATAGCAAACATAGTAGAGGAACACGCCCTACTACCACAAAGCTAAATGGGGGCAAGAAAGAATCGCTTAACGCTATTAGTACTTACACTACTTGCTACTACTATTAAAACTGCATAGGCTATACAAAAGAACTTTATAGTATTAATGCTTAGCCTAGATATTAGCGGCGCCTATAATAATATACCCTATAAGCGTCTCCTATACATCCTTAGGGCAAAGGGCTTCCTAGAATAGATTATTTAATTTATTTAAGGATTTATAGGCTAGAAAGAAACATTACTAGTCTTTAATAGATACTAGAGCCCCCCTATTATAGTCATAATAGGAATACTATAAGGATCACCTCTATCGCCTATACTCTTCCTCTTCTTTGTAAGTAACCTACTTAATACCTTTAAGGAAGGGGCGACCTAGGGAATAGGCTTTATTAATAACACAAACCTAATTATATATGGGCCAATAGCCACAAAAAACTGTAGGATACTAGAGAAAGCCTATAACACCTATATAGAATAGGCAAGACAACATAGAGTCTAATTCTTACCAGAGAAATACTAGCTAATCTATTTTATAAGAAAACGTAACCAATCTGTAGATCTTTAGTATATAATCTATATCTAAGGCTTTAGGGGTTAACCAGTTTAAGGCCTAAGGGTATTAAGAGTGTGGGTAGACAGCAAGCTCCGGTAGAGCGTATATACAGCATAAGCAGCCCATAAGGGCTAAGCACAGTATATTGCCATGTCTAGGATTGTTAATTCTATATAGGGTCTATACTTCTAGAGGTTACGCCTACTATATACAGCAGTTGTCCAGCTAACTATAACGTATAGATCTAGTATTTGGGCCACTAGAGAAACTAAAAAAGGCCCCCCTAAATCACTCCTTAAACCACTCTAAAAGGTCTAAATAGCCTGCCTTAGGAGTATAACAGGCGGGTATAAGCGAACGGCTATAGCACTGCTTAAAAAGGAAGCCAATATTTCCCCCCTATAACTATATATTGAAGCTAATACAATGTAAAGGGTATAAAAGGAACGCAACTCTAACGTTATAAAGTATATTAAGACATGCCTAAACAAACTATGGAGGGACCCTAGGGTGCCCTATAGGAGAAGGAACCAATAACCCTAAAGTAGGGAAGATATATTAGGAAAACAGGTAAAGAAAGCAAAAGAAGAATGGTGTAGCACTAAGGCCTAGGCCTATATAGAGAAGAAAGGGAGACGCGTAAGAGGCCAGTAAAGACAATAGTAAGGGAGAGAAAGGAGCTAAAGTAGAGCATAAAAGAGTACTGGAAAACCATCTACCGCAATATAATACTAGTTAGACTAACACTGGAGAGATAAATAGGAGTTAAAGGTATAGAGGTAGACTCAGGTAAGGGGAACCTAAGCTATAGTATAGGTAACGCCATAGGGGGTAAATACCTAAGGGCTCCAAGAGGGCCTAACAAAGGTGGAAAATACAATAGCAACACTCTTAAAAACAGGAATAATAGGACTAAAAGATTGGCTTTACTAGGTAGGTATCTTAGTGGGTAGCCTAAGGTATAAATATAGCTGGCCAAGACAGACACCAAAACATATAATACTGTTATGCCCCTTACGCACTGGCTAAGAAGCAATGCTCTTAGTAGCTGGCATAGAAAACTATAATACACTGCTCTTAACACAGAAAGGCCTTAAGGCGGCTACCTGGTGGCTTATTAGCTAAAATATGCTAGACCAGTTCTAGGTTGCAAAGGAAATAGTAATAGAAGGTAAAGGGGCAAGTAATAGGCGCCCCCTAATAACTCTACAGGAGTAGAGTACAGTGTATAATACTAGCACGTCCGTAGGTTTGTTACGGCAGCAGTGGTTCCCAAGGAGGTTAAAAAGTAAGGTAGTAGAGCACCACTGGTGACTTATAGGTGACTTGTAAGCGAGCCCTAAAAGGTAGGGAGACGGATTATAGGGTTTTCTTAAATAGAGTTTTCTCCCCACATGTATATAAGGAGTAGTCCGCGTAGGCCCAACAGGGATCCAAATCGGACGTTAAGCAATGAATAATAATAATATATAGTAGCTATGCCACAATTCCAATACCTTTAGCTATTAGAATTACCGTTCTAAAGTTACCTAGCCTAGGAGGTAATCCATAAGGTCCATTAACCTAGCTTAGGGACTTATTTTCTTTTTAATAAACTAATTTATAGATAAATCCTTATTAGCTATATTCTTCTAGAAAAAGATTAATCTCTATCCTATTCTTATTCCACTACATAATTATAAACAGGTATATCTATATAAATAACCAGAAGCTCATACTAGGGGTCTAAAGTTAAATATACTAGCCAGCACGGAAGTCCAATGGCCAGGCAAGTGTAATTAAAAGGTAGAAGGCATCTAAGAGGTATTATAACACTGTATTCGCTCCTAATTTCCTAAACTAGATATTACAGTAAAGTATCCATAAGGTATAAAGCACTGTCGTTATTCTAAGGAGGCTAAGTGCCGTAATAGGATAGATTTAATTAAGGCCAGTGCTAAGATTTATATATTACAATATCACAAGCCCTGCAAAGACTACAAGAGCATAGTGAGATTTTAAAAAAAATTCGTAGCAGAACCTTTAAACGCAAGGGAAAAGCATAAGCTAGGCTAATAAGATAAAAGCCTAAATATATCTTAGTTACTTTCCAAAATATTTAAATTATAACAAACCAAAAATCCGGTAAAATGGCTAGAATTTTTAAAAGAAAAATTCCGCTGTGCCAAAATAACTGAAAAGTGAAAAATACTTTGCACTACAGTTATAATAGCAACTAAGCCATAAAGCTGCGTATAGCTCCGTAATAATATACCAATAATATTAGCTGCTAGGCTTAAGGGACTTACCAAAAAAAGAGGTATAAAATTGATAATTGCAAGCGTCCCAGCTCTTAAGCTAGCATTAGAAAGAGTTTATATGCTAAAAATATTACATATAATATTTCCCAATAAGTATATTGCTTGGATTAAGGCCCGGTATTTAAAGAGTAGTATAGTAAAATATAACCCTTAATAGGTCCGCGGGTAAACAAGATAGTTAAAGACAAATATATAGACTAATCAATATTTTAAACAAGAGAGAAAAGATAGAAGCCTAAGGGTGCAGAATATTATAAAAATACCGCCCGCGGCAAGAGCATATATCTTAGTAGTCTCCATAGTGTTCTATTTTAGTAAAAGAATAAAGAATAAAGAAAGTATATATACTTCTTCTTTAATCTAAAAATAAAATCTATATCTAAAAATAAAAATAAAAATAAAAACTAAAATTAGAAAATCAAAGACTTCTTTTATAGTTTTTTTTTTTAAAATAATTATATTTTTTATAATTATTTTAGTATTTTAAAAAAATGTATATTAAAAGTATTTATAGTATTTATAGATAAAAGAGATATAGGCTTTAATTAATATAAGGTTATAGTAATAACTACCTAAATAAAATAATTAGTAACAGGTAGGAACGATAAGGTAGAACCTATAAAAATTAATAAATAGAGTATAGCTCTATACTAAAATTCTAATCTTAGGCTGCAGTTATTCTCTACTTATATACACCACTATTTAAATTACTGGCCTCCTCTAATACAATCTCGTCTAAAGCGGCTTCCTCTAGTGTAATCTATATAGCTTCCCCTAGCGTATCCTCTTTACTTTCCCTATTAACAGCGGTAATTCCGGATATATGCCTTAATGCGCCATTAAGCCCATTAAGGGTTATATAACTACCGTTATATATTAGTGCATAATATAAGTTAAAGAGAGTAGAAATAGTACCTATAGGTAAATAGTGGCTTAGAATATTTTATAGCGTTATTTACTCCTCTAACTTTCTGAATCTAATTACACATCTTCCTAGAGGTCCTCTAGATAGTACGATTTGGATTAAATGAAAATATTATAATAATACACATCTTTAAGGTAAAGTAATTAATTAATTCTTTAAAGTCTCTTAGGGACGTATATATATATGCCCTAGATTCTATTATTATTATTATATATATAGAGTTAACTAGGTTTATTTTTATTCTAAGACGTTAGACGTTTTAAACTATAGTTAAAAGTAGTAAAAGTTGTGTAATTCCTATCTATACTTTACCAAAATCATAATGATCTCACCTCTATTACTTATCCCACTATCTCTTTAAGCTCCGCCTCCTCAATCTACGTAGAAAAAGAGATGCTATAATTCTCTCCCATATTTTAGTTATATCTTAAACTCTTCCCAAACTCATCTTTATTCCAAACCACTATTTAAGTCTTGTCGACCGTCAAACGCTTATTAGCCCTATTTAGAGAACCTAACTTATCGGCCTTAGACTATACCATCCCCTCGTAAATACATAATGCTCCAGAATTGTATAATAGATTAGCAGGATTCTCTTCTTTTTAATTTAAGAGTAAGAAGGAAGTTAACTTGGAAAGAGATTATAAAAGAGTTTAGGAGATTAAATTAGCGAACTTATAGATTATTAACGCTCTAGATAAGATTTACAAAGCTACCAGCAAAGTATAATATAATAAAGTAAATAGATAAGACTTCTGTTTACTAGACTATATAAATAAGAGTATAAAATTCCCACTAAACTACTAAATAAAAGCGAGAGTTAACAACATAAAAAAACTAGTAAAAGGTAAAAGAGAAATTCCCCTGTTTACTAGTTAAGTTAAGGGCTAGGGCTAAAGGGTAGGCTAAAAGATAGTACTATTAGGGATACTAGCGTTGCCTATTCCTATTTAATAACTCCCTCTAAGGCTAGTTAGGTTTATAGGAAATAATATTAGTATCTAATAACTTTTAGCTATCTTAACTAGGCTAGTGCTAGTAATTTCTCCTTGCCAATAGCTACTCCTAGTATTTAGTTTTGTAGTTAACTGTCCAATAACACTGCTCGCCTATAGGGTAAACTATAGCAGATAAGCATTATAAAGGAATTCTTTTATATTTAGCCTAGGGTTAATAGCGAAGACTATACTAGCGTGGCAATATAAAACTAGTAGCGTTTGTTTACAGAAAAACCATTATAGACTTATATATTGGATAAAAAAGGAAATAATGTTATCTATACGGTTCTTAGGGTTAAAATAGAGAAAGTTAGTATTAAAAATCCTATTAGGTGTATATAGATTCTTAAGCAAGGATTACAATACGGTATAGTTTAGTTTAAGAAACTAAAAGTGGATAATATCTCCAATAGGCACAGATATTTAATTTAGGGATAACATTAGATCTCCCTAAGCACCAACTTAGACAGTATAGATTAGCAACAAGGAAGTTATAGTAGGAGACACAGTTATAATAATCTTAACGCCAAGCTTAACGTCTACTTTAAGCTCACCTCCTTTGGGTGTAGTTGCCGTTGTATCCGCCCTAACTTTAATTAATATTACATTATTTGGTAGAGACTAATTAACACTATAATTTATTAGGACTAGATTTCTGCAGTAACTATAATCTACCTACTTAGCAATTACTTCTAGAGATTAATAGTATACTACTATAACCGCGCGCAAAACAAAAAAAAGAAGTATATATATATTTAATATTAAGTTTAGGGTACAAGGGCTATTTTAATTCTTATAATTTAGGGAGAAATTTTTTATTAAATAGAGTCTTAAGTTCTAAAAATAATAGTTAGAGAGATATATATAGAAATACTAAAATTATCTTAAGGAGTAGGCTTTCGATCTTTAGACGCCCTGCTCGCATATTTTTTCTTAGCATTTGTGTATATTAGCCAGCTTAGCTCTAGAATTGGAAAGCTAGATAAAAACTCTATAAGCGCTAAATATCCTCCAATCCTCTTTCTATCTACTTTTTATTAAACACTTCGTTAAGGAATATTGTCTAGAATTCTCTCCCAAAAAGCTCCTACCCTAAAATATCTAGAATGCGTATTTCTTAGGTTAACGACAACGAAGCTATTTTGGATATAAGCGGCAAAATCACTCTGGAAGACTTAGACAATAAGAGTATATACTAGCTAAGTAAAATAAATAAGCTAACTAGCTTATATCCAAACCCCTATAAACCATATAATGAAGATAACGGCGAGCATAACAGCTCCGCTGCTAATTAGATAAAGCAATGCTACCTAAATTCCTACCTATAGGGTTCCTAGGCGATATATAATAAAATTAATAAAATAATCTTAAATAACAAATGGGAGATCGATGATATTATAGGGGAAAGGATAACTAAGACAGGACATAAATATAAGGTAGTTTAAAAGGATACTTAGGTCTATAAAAGTGGGCTACTAAATATAAGGGAAGCTCTTAGGTTTTACTAAAGGCGCGTTAGGTATACCGAAGTCTGGAGCGCTAAGCAGCATCTAACTATAGTAGCGATATTGTAAAAGGGTAAAATAAATCGAAAGAGACACTTCTCCCAAGTTATATAAAACAGCAATACTACCTCAATTACTATAGAAAAAGGTAAAAAAAGTATTAAGTAGTTCTTACTCTATAGCTAAGGTAGCAATTTGTTTGCTAATCTCATCTTGCGCTATAAAAGAATATATACTTTTATTCGAAAATATATTACTACTAAGTGAATTGCCATCAATTTCAGCTAATCGTTTAAGGTTAGGTCGGAGAAGTAAAAGCCACTTAACAAAGAATTATGCTTATTATTTTATTATTATATTATATCTTAAGCTAGTTAGCTTCTTAAGATAAATATTAGTTAAGGACTTACTCTAATAGCACGATTGCTTTAATAAGATCTTTTAACTATAGGTAATTGCTTGCTTTTAGAAACCAAAGCCAGGGCTCCACGTCTATAGATGGAAGAAAAGATAAAATCTAAATACCATAGACAGAGCAAAGTAATTTAAGAATTGCGCCAACCTTAAGGTCATGCTTAAATATCCTAATAGCGGAATCTCTAGTACCTTTTAGAATTTTCCAGTCTCTATTAAATAACTTAAGTATTAAGTCATTTTGTATATAGTCCTAGGCTTTCCTACCGGGAACGATATTATTTCGTGGCTGGCTCTTTTTGCGCTTTTCCAAAAAGATAGCTGATTTAGCTTAGACATAGAAGTCAAAGCTTTCCCGTAATTTGACTTAACTAATTCGCCTTTATATAACGCCTTTATACGTCCTACTTTTAGCCTGCCTTATATCTCAAATATAAGCGCGGATGCAATAAATATCCTTAGCCTTACTATTAGCAGAACTAACTAATTTGCTCTTACTCTGAGATTCCTGTAATAAATTAATAACAATACGCGCAGTTACACAGTTAAATATTAGCTGTATTGTCCGTATAATAGATAGAAGAGAAAGACCAAAAATAATAACTATACTATTAAATTAGAAGAACAGAATTAGAACAAGGGGCGTTAATTATTAAAAATTATAATATAACGCATCCAAAATATTTTTGTCAATAGTGGGGTCCGAAGAGATATATTGCTTTTTAGATAACAATAGGGCAATATACTCTATATCAGCGCTTCCTTCTATAAGGGCAAAGACAGTCAAATTCCCTCAAACGGCGTTAATTGTTAGGTAGTTACTGCTACTAAAGGAATTAGTAAGGGTAGATTTATATATAAATTAACCTACCTCTTAGGCGGCCCGCCTCTAATAATACTAAGGTTGTTCTCCGTAATAGGAGCCTAGCTATATTTTCTACTATAAAACTAATAGTTAGGAGGAGGTTCCCAGTCCTCCTTAAATACAAAGTTAATGGCTTCAGCAATATTAACTCCATTATTTAAAATTTGATGATATATATGCGGCAACATAATAACTATTTCCCTAGGCTAGTAATGGGTAATTTTGTAGCAAATATGCCAGAGATTAAGCAACTCCTTATATAGCACAAGATCTATATGCCGGATAAATTAGGAGCAGGCTAACTTCTATACCTTAGAGTTTAATTTTCGCCTTTAAAAAACCTCCTTAATTCTGTCTTCTAACTAGCACGCATTATTAGGGGAGACTATTAACCAGGACTTAGGGGCTCTAGCGTAAACAAGATTTATAGAGCTAAGTCCAGTATCTTCTATATATATAGTTGCCGGCGTATTCCAAGAACCACTAATATACATATATAGTAAATATATCCTAGGGATCTTTGCCTTTATTTTATTAAGTTAAGTCCTATAGTTAAGAAGTGACTTACTACCTAAACTAATTATTTCCCATTCTTTGCTAGTAGAGGTAGGGTAAATTAAGTACAGGAGGGTTTTATTCTGGATTTTAGTAGCGCAAAATAGGTTCGTAGCAGTAGACAGTTAATAAAAAAGAATCCTTGGGATCCTAAACTTGTCTTCTTATTAATCAGAAGATGCCTAGTATATAAGGTTATATATAGCATAGTCTATAACCTCCTTGGTGCGTAAAGGCTGTATTATATAAGTCGCATAATTGAAGTTTAAGGGGGCACTGTGCTTCCCTATAATTTGGCCTTCTATAGATTTTAAGTAAGTAGAGAGCGCGTCTAGCGGAACTAAGACTTTAAAATAGCTAATTTTCCGCAAAGCTGGATCTCTTTTTACAATTATTTAAATTGTTTGTATAAGATAGCTTATATTAATAGTATTAAATTAGCTAGAACCTATATACTCCTAATATTCGCAAGACTTCTTTAGCCCATTATTAGGTTCTTCTCCAGCTTTGTCTCCTCTAGCCTTTATAGGTGCTAAAAGTCTAGCACTTCTCTTGTGTTTCCGCTTAAGGCTAGCATATTTAAGGCTGGAATGCTTAAGGCAAGAGATAATTTTCTATAGCTTTATAATAATCAACTTAAGCTAGAGCCCTTTAGGCTAGGTAAACTATGCTTAGTTTAGTGCTAATATAGGTATAATAAAGGGGACTATGCGTACTTAAGTTAAGCGTTTAAAGGCCTTAAGTGAGTTTAGGAGAGTTTGCTATAACCGTAACTATTGCAATATTATTCTTAGGCGTAGGAAAGAAGCGAGTGCGTATAGGCCCCACACCTTAATCTTAGAAGCTATATTAAGGTATAGTTACGTGAAATTCCTTAGATTATCTTAGCGATAGCTAGCCTATAAAAGGGCTGAGATATAGGATCTAAATTGCTTAGCGTTAGGATTATATAAAATAATTACCATATAAAGTGGCTGGGACTTCTCCATTTTTAGAAAAGATCGATTCCAGATTAATAAAGAAAATGGGTAGGATAGCGTTTACTTCCTCAGCTTTAAAGTTACCGGGCTTTTATATTTCCAATATATATTAGCCTAAGCGGCTAGGCAAATCTTGTGTAACAGTTAACTTCCAAAGAAATAGGGGTGGTATGTAGAATAATTAGATAATATAAATACCCCAACCTTTATACGTAAAACGACAAAGTTTAACCTCACTATAGCTACTTTAGTAGTCTTTAGTAATATAAACCCGCTATGCCTATAAAGCGGAGACCACCCCTAGTACGATTTGGCGGACTTAAAAGACTTATTCCTATAAGACATAACGTAAAAATTTTAAAATTAAGCTAGACTAAAATACTAAAAAGAATTAATAAGGCCATAATAAAGCCCATATAGTGTTGCCATTGCTATAAATAATAAGACAATACTAGGCTAGAAAATTGGGTGTGAACTATTATATTACTACCACTTACCCTATAGGTTTGGTATTAGAAAAGCAGGGTTAGTTTCCTAATAACTTTTCACCATTCTTTAAACTAGCTGTGCTATGCCCTATGCGATAGGTCATATTTAATAAAAGCGAGTTCTATAGCTTGCCGCTACTTTAGCAAACTTAGACGAGCTAGTTAGATAAAGTAGACTTTCTATAAAGCCAATACTAATTAACCGGCATGTTTATTCAGCATCGCGTATACCACACTTAAGTCAGACGCTATATTTTAGTAGAAAGTAAAGAGGGCAATTATTTTACTATAAAAACCCAAGTTTATAGTTAACGAAGAAACTGACCCTAAAGGGAGTATTAATCGCGTTCTATATAAGGTATATAAAGAGGTTTCTAGCGCACTTTTTTATAAAGCAAAAGTTATAAGAGAATTAATATGCTAAAAATAGAAAACTTAATTTTAGCATAGTTATATATAATTGCAAACTTTTCTCTAAAACCCTACTGGAAAATGAAGCACGAAAAAAATATATAAAGAGCATAATAGAGACAGCAGTGTCGTTTACAATTAGCGCGATATTTAAGTATATTAGCCATCTTTTCATTTTAAGTAATCTACTTAGGCTATAAGCAGAAGACGAGCTTAATATAATTATTTCCCCAAATAAAGTAAGGCTTATTACTAGAGATAACAACCCTTACCAATAGCAGCTAACCCCTAAGAAACAACACCTCTTTAAAAAACACCTAAGCAAATATTCCATTATAGCGTATCAGGATCTATGCTTGGGTATTAAAAACACTATTAGAGTCATAAGAACCAAAACTATAGAGATATAAAACTACTAATACTATTTAATATAAGCTAATGGTTTTTAGAAAGAATTTAATTCCTATAAATATCCAACCCACGAAATTAGGAGTTAAGGGTTAGGTATAAAAGAACTACGGAATATAGAAGCTAGAAGAGAGCAGCAGAAGAGTAACAGAGTTAATAAAGGGCTTAGTAATTTAAAAGTTAGAATTATAGAACTATAGCGGAAATGCTGTTTAATAAAGAAAGCTGCTATTTATTATTAGGAAAAGGCTTCGCGATATAAACGAGGGATTAACGAGTTTTCGAAAGTACCACAAAAGCTATATATTAAGACTCTATCAAAATATCCAGTGCCAAATTTCGGTACCTAAGCCTAGACTAGCCAATTATTGACCTTTTCCGCCATTACTTTTACTATTTAATGCCTCCTTTAACTCCCTAATTCTTATATTAATGGAGAATGCCCATACCTACATCTTAGCTACGTAATTGTTAAGATAATTAAGCCGTCTATTAATAATAATTAGTTTAGACAAAGACGCAATCCATCTAATTTTACCCACTTAGCTATTAGCTCTTATGCCAGTATATAGACGTTAGGTGGCTTAGAACCTATTAATATATAGGTCTTAGCCAATAATTCTAGGCTAATATATATACATATAAGGCCCAGATCTAGATTAGGCTAACATCTTTACTTTTTCTAGTCTCCCTAATTAGGCTATAGCTGTTCTAACATAGCCCCTTAGCTAAAAGGTTACTAGAATATATTAGAGTGTTACAGCGTAGCTATATTTAGGTTATCTAAAAACTAAATATTATTAAGGTTAAGAGGATCAATTTTAATAGAACCCCAATCTATCTCTAGTATTTTATTTATAATTCTCTCCTAATATTCATTATCTGCCAGAGAGTTATGGCTGGTTATAGTAGGATACAGCCTTGTGGAAAAGGGTTAATAGAGTTTAAGTAAAAAGGATATTAGTCTTACTACACAGGTGCTCTTTATCTTTAAGTAATTATAAAGCTAGGCACCTTTCTAGTGTTAATACTGCCTCAAGTTAGAAACCCTAGCGCTTAATAAGTATAGAGCGCCCAAGGCAATCTGGCTAATAGTTAAACTTCGCGGAGCGCCTAATTAATCATAGTGTTTTATAATATGTAAAGAGTCCGGTAATACTATAGGCGTAGAACACCTAATTAACTTTAGATAGTAATACTTTAGGTATAAATTCTAGAGTTATTCTAGTAATTATTCTCTAGAAGCTAATACGTATAAAGCGCTTAGCTAGTTACGCTAAAAGCTATATAAAGTAGCTAGCTAATTAGCAGATATATATAGTCTATCATCGCCTACTACGCCTATGCCGCTTTTACTACCTACTACTCTGCTAGTGTACTTAAAAACTTACTAATTAATATCCATTTAATCCAGACTATAGATTTAAAAAACCGTCCTCTAAAATACTTATAATTCAACCCCTTATTTTCTCAACTTATTACCTACAAAGTTATCTACTATAGAGACTATTACTTAGTCGGAGAATTGGTTACTAGATAATAAAAACCTTCTTTATACACTCTAGGCCAAATAGCCCCCTCTCTCCTAATCTAAGCTTATAACGGCCTTTAATAAATAGACTACTAGTTTACCTTAAATAAAGTCAGCAATTAAGTTATAGTGGAAACGCTTAAACTAAAATCCTAGAAAGAACCGAAATTCTAAAAAGAACTAAAAGCTTAGAAAAGTTCAAATAGTAAATCTCCTCCCATGCCCGTAGAGCAGCTATAAGGTTAGCCATAAGCAAGTAAACCAAGAAGGGGCTACCAATACAGTAGGTAAATTTACAGAGAAGACTTTTAACTTTTTACTTATTATACGGTTCAACACAGAATATAGGACTAGAAATTACCTTTCCTTCCCTAACCCCTATAGTTCCACGCACCTATAGCTATTAACTTGGTAAGAAGGTATAAGCTGTATCTAACATAAACTATATTGTCATTCTATTCCCTTCTAAGTTAGTAAAGTAGCAACGTTAACAGTAGGGTAGCGTAAAACAGTTTTATCTAGCACTATACATAATTTTAGAATGGGTGGCTCTTTAATTTAAGGTAGGCGGTATTTAATAGTAATTTTAGTAGAAACGTACGCGCATATCTAGATCTTTCTTTTGGTAGTAGGCAATTAGCGCTTAGTGGTTATACTAGGGTGATATATACTTACATCTCTCCTATATACCATAGTAAAACGGATATAACCCATAATTAGCAGTAACCTATAATTAAAATGTTAATTTATATACTGGTATAGAAAGCCTTTATTCTAGAATTGTATTATGCTCTAGAAATATAAATAACGCAACCTATTATACTAACTATACGGATAAAAGCTAGTGCTATGGCTTAGCGGTATACCTCTAGTAGAAAAAAACAACTTAAGTACTAATAATTATAGGACCCTAGATATTGCCAGCACTATAAAATATGCAATAGGCGCTCTAATTAGGACTTCCTTAGGGACTTCTTTATTAGAGAGCAATAGATAATATAATATATCTATAGCCTGGAAGCTTAAGTTTCTCACAATTAGATAGTAATTGCCCAGATTTAAAATTAGAGATATAAGGAGCAATAAGAAGCCCACAAAGCTAAAGAAGAGTTAGAAAGGAAGCTTAACAATTACTAAAAATAATTAAGCGGCGTAACTATAACCGCTAAATGACTTAGAAAGATGTTCCAAGATATTATTAATATTAAGAAACAAAATCAATCCGACGGGCCATTTGAAATAGAGGATATTGTTTTAGTAAATAAAAGGAAACAAGCGAGGATCGCTAAGCTTAAAGTAGTTGTTTTATTGTAGTAGGTGCAAATTTAGTAACATCTAGATAATAAAATGGTTTAAGAGACCCTTTTAGGTATTTTATGCCTTACCTCTATACAAGATTTCCTATTGACTCAGATTTTAGTTAACTCGATTTAATATCCTAGTCAAGTTAGGAAAGCTTTAAAAGATATTTCTTAAATAATTTAAAAATCCATATTTACCTACTTTATGCTTTAAAACTAGCCGTAATATAGTGATCTGCTAGCAATATAAATAATAAAGGCAATTTCTATAGATAGTTAATTAATTAATTTAAATCACGTATTAAGTACATTTAAGACCCTTTATATAGACGTGATTAAAAGCGCTAATACTACCCTATGTTTAATAAAACGCCCCCTAGTTTTAAGCCCTATACCTCCCCTAATCTACTAAAATAGATATAAATTATATATAGTAGTATCTATATATAAATTACTAAAGCCTAAATATATGCCACTATATATAATTAAGGTAAATATAAAAGGGTAGTTTCCTTTAATTTAAATCTTTAGAATTTTATTATTAGGCACTAGTGCCAATTTGTTAACAATAGCTAATAGCGCGCCCCCTACTCTAGAAGCGACTCCATTCCCTAATAATAATCCCCGGAAAAAGCGATAGAGAAAGGGAAATAGGGCTAAAGAACCAGCTAAATCTAAATAAGAAAACCAAATACGCTAGAATAAGATTAACAAAATTCTTAAGTGGAGTAATAACGACGCCGGTCCACTAAAAATTATTTAACTTAAGAAGGGCGACAACCTAAGTCCCACTCAGAAAATATAAGCGTAGTGGAAGGTAGTATAGGAAGTATATCTAAAGCGGGGTGGCGTAAATAATAGTAACAAGGCTCTTTAAAGTATGGAGTTTAATATATATACACTTATATACGACTAACTTTTATATAGTTATTATAAGCGTTACCAAAAAACTTAATGTTCTAAGCGAATATGTTAAAGAAATAAAGAATTAGACCCCTAAAAAGGGTCTAATTAACTTTAACTATTCTCCTAGTGGTAAAAAAAAAAGGTATAAAGAGGCTAGAGCTAGATAACGGGTTTACCTATAGTAAGTCTTTAACCGCGCCATAAGATCCAATAACAGACAAGGACGGAGATTAAGAAATAAAAGATAATAATTTTAATCCTAATTAAGTTAGCGAATTTTATACCAACTACTAAAATAAAAAGTTAGTTCCTATTTTTTAGTAAGTTATTATTAGAGATAACTCTATAGCTCTTAATAACCTAAGAAAAGCAAATCAAGAAGCCATTAAATATAATAAAGCACACAACTGCCACAAACTCTTGGGCACTATTCGTTATAGGACAGTTCTTCCATTACTAAAGGATTTAAGAAATACACTTATATACATAACAAAAGGAGGACTGGATGATTTTGGTATAGAGATAGCGAAAAACTATCTAGATATAATTAATACCAAATTACTAGTAGCCTAGTATAGAGAACAAAGAAAGGATCTTCTAAACTTTCTTCCTTTTACCCTTACTCTTAACAATGATGTTCTTAAAAGATGGCGGGTAGAGTAGGAGGTGTTTTTACAATTAGGCCCATCTATAAAGAAGAAAACAGCCAAGAAAGATAAGAAGAAGAAAAAAAAGGGGAAGAAAAAGAAGAAGGAAAAGAAAAAGGGGAAGAAGAAGGGGAAAAAGGGGGGGAAAAAAGGGAAGAAGAAGAAAGGGAAGAAGAAGGATTATATAAAGGCTACTAAAGATAACACTAATAAAACTTTTAAACCTCTAGCGGTGACAAAAAAGCGAGGTTGAGTCTCGTTAGATAGCTAATAGTGGTGGCTTAGGGGCTGGTAGGAGGTAGGTTATAGCGGCCATTAGCTCCTAATCCAGTATCCAAAGATATTTAACGGTTGCAAAAGGTACATATTTATCGCAAGCGGAAGATTTAGTAAGGGGATTTTATAAATCTATAAGAATAAATACCCTAATCCAATTAAAAAGGGCGAAAAGAAGCATATTAAGGATGTCTCCTTTATAAGCATCGCTATCGGAGGTGTGGTATTAGTGGACAGAGAATTAAGCCTAAAAGGTTATATCTCCTTAAAAGTCAAAAATAACGCACCCTATTACACCAATATGCCAATTACGGCTATATATATCGAGGTAAACGGCGTAAAGAGGTGGTTCCTAAGGACCATATTATACAATAAGTATAAATTAGGACTTATTAATAGGGAATTAAAGGGGTATTAAAAGAAGGCAAAGCAACTAGAGCCTAATAGTATACCAAAATATACTAGAAAGCAATAGATGCTAGTAGGGGGGGGGGAAGCGGATAAGCGAGAGGAATTTAGAGAGAGGGATAACTTAGGCTTATCTTCCTTTAAGAACGACTCAGATAAGTTATTAGAGGAGAAAGAGGACAGTAACTTAGACTTAAATAATAAAAACGATAAGGACAATAACTTAGACTTGGATAATAAGGATAATAAGGACAATAACTTGGACTTAGATAATAAGGACGATAAGGATAATAAGGATAATAAGGATAACTCCTTATTAGATAAGTCATCGGAGGAGAAAAAGGACAGCAACTCAAACAACTCAAACAACTTAAATAACTTAGGTAATTTAAATAATTTAGATAATTCAAATAATAAAGCAGATAATTTAGACAGGGAAGCAATAAAGGGTAAGGAAAATTCCCTAGCAATAAAGTATAAAAAGCTAATAGAATTAGGGAAAGGAAAGAAAGCTAAGAAAGGAAAGGGAAAGAAAGAAAAGAAAAAGAAGAAGAAAGAAAAGGATAAGGTAAAGAAGAAAAAGAAAAAGAAGAAAAAGAAGGAAAAGAAGAGAAAGGAAAAGAAGAAAAAGGAAAAGGAGAAGAAGGAAAAGGAGAAAAAGAAAAAGGAGGAGGCAAAGAAAAAAAAGAAAAAAGAGAAGAAGAAGAAGAAGAAGAAGAAGAAGGAAAAATAGGGAAAAGGAAAGAATAAATCTAAGTAAGTTCTAATATAGTAGTACTAAAGTAGTTCTAATATTAATAGGACATAAAGATCCTAAAAGCAAATTAAAAGACGCTAAAGAAACATTATAAGGGTTCCTTAAGGATTTAGGGAAGCATAAATATCTAGTGGAGAGTATATCAAAAATACTAAAAGAAGGGCTTAACAAATTATATATAGAGATAGAAATAGATACGGAAATAAATAAAAAGAGAAAAACTTAAATATTAGTAAAGATTAGAGTAATATAGAAGGAAGTAGAGATTAACTTAAAACTATAGTACCAGCTAGTCTAGTATTATTAAATAAAAATTAATTAACAATCTTTTAAGCCAAATTTTATTATTTTATACTTGCCTTCTCTAAGAAAGAATTATAGAATAGCTCTAGAAGTAAAAGTTAGCTAAAAAATGGTAATATAGAGGAGATAATATTCGCGAAGTTTATCTTATATAAGGATTTAGACGCCCTATAGTAGAATTTGGTTACAGGGTAGGGAAAGCACATACATATAGCTCCCTATCCACTACAAAGTAGAGAATTCGTTGGTAAGGAGCGGTTAGTTAGTAAAAACTTAGTAAACCTTAGCTCTGCTAAGACCTAAACTTTACTATAAAGGGCCTTATTTTCTTCTTATCCTTATCTTTTCTTATACCGCGCCTCCCCCTCTTCTTATTGCTCGTCACCGTTGCATTAAAATATATTCGCCCTTTAGCACATATATAAGTATCCATTTTATATCTTTAATTAACGATTAATATAGTTAATTACGGCCTTTCCTATAAGCGAGTTTCCCTCCTATAATAGCTAGTTAATAGCTTTGGCCTCTCCTAACTTTAGCCTCTAGTATTAACAGCTTTCTAACGCTTATTAAGTTCTTTTAGTACTACCTCTATCCGCTCAGCATATATATACTCTTATAATTCCACTTTCTCTCTTATATCTCTCCTTTTAATTCCCAATTAAGACTGCTCTATAGCCGCTTATATATTCTTCCTAGGTAGGGATAGATAGGCGTACTACCTCGCCCCACCTTGCCCCGCCTACTTAACGGCATATATTGCACAATTCAATTACGCGCTCTTTTCTCCTAGGATATATTATGTGGAGCTAATAGCTTTAGCGTCCGCTAATAGCTGAAGCCGCCTATATTATAACGGCCATACCCTACTAGGCTATTTAAACCAGACCTCGCGAGTGGCATTCTAGGTGGCTATATACGTATACCTATCTGCCTATATAGTCGCATTGAAACGGGTATTCTAAGGACGCCGTGTAATTTGTAGGCTTAGACACAAAGGACTATCTAGCTACCTTACTATTTACGAGACGTTTAAGCGGTAAAGGTCTAGTTTTTTGGGTTAGGGTGCATAACTGTAAAGAATTAACGCTAGCTAGCCTATGTTAGGAGGGCGAGCATTACGTAGTGTCCTATACTGCCCACCACTAATATGTCTGGATTACCCAATAGAGCTTTGTTTACTGCGCAGCAGATCTGGATTACTTAGTATAGCCAACAGACATACTAGTAACAGAGTAATTAGCATTAAAGGGTCCTACCTACTACTAGTAAGTTACTTAATCGCGCAGGCGGTAGGCATACTAGTAACAGAGCGATTAGTATTTAAGAGCTCTACTCGCTACCAATAGGTCTAAATTACTTAATAATGCGGAAGGGTAGGCGTATTAGTAGTAGAGGGGTTAGTAGAGAGCTATTAGTATACTTAAATTATTTAATAATTATACGTGCAGTAGGCGTCTTAAAGCGACAAGTATTAAAGAGCCCTACTCCCTACTAGCATGTCTGGATTACTTAATACGGGTAATAGGCGTATTAAAGTAGTTAGCATTAAGGGGCTTTACTTACTACTAATAAAGACACTATCTCCTTCCGTTATAGATATCTAGTAATATATATATTAGGCTTTATATCTAGCTAATAATTAACACAGGAGATTAGTTCTATTAGGTTGGAGTAGATATATCAGCGCCGCTATTTATTAAGGAATACTAATATAATGGCCTTATTAGAGCTAAATATTCTAGCTAGGTAGGCAGGGCGCCATTTTAACCACAATTTGCTAAAGGTGTTAATTAGGTAGTAGGTCTAAGCCATTACAGACCTTTGCTCCGCGAACGGCATACATTAGATGCCTTAGCTGGTTAAAAAGCCTAGGCTATAGACAAAAGCTAACGGCAAAGGTAGGACTAGCGCGCATTTTAAAATCCAGCAATTCCCCTTAAGCAACAGCGACGAACACCGTTTCTCTTTAGAAATTTCGTTTAATCAATTTCTATACTGCTACTTAAGAAAAGCTAAAAGCCTCTTTTTAGTATTATGCAACCTATAGCCCTAATAACAAGCGTGGGCACACTTTAGAGGAAGTCTAATAGGCCTTGTTTTCCCCTAAAAGACAATCCCAAGGCGTATTAAGCTTGGCCCATAGATTCCAAATATAATTACAAGAAGAATAATAACAAGGATAACAGGGATAGCAAGGATAAAGATATCTACAATATAAGTAGCAGTAGGGGAAGTAGTTAAAATAGTTTATCCTAGACTTCCTATTATTTTCTAGTATCTATATATATTTAATAAGTAGCAGCGGATCTAATAGTTATTAAAGATACTATAGCTAACTTAGACTTAGAAGCTAAAGAACACGGAAATAGCAGCGATAATGATAATAAGTTACTCTTACTAGAAGTATTAGAAAAGCTCTCCTATATACCTATACGTAGCTATACTAGACCTATATTACTAAACGGCAACAAACTAGCTAATGGCCGTTGCAATAGGACCACTCTATAGCTTAGTTAGGGACCTATAATGTTAGTTACTAGTCTAGAGTCTTTAGGAGCTAAGAGAGTAGAGGGCGCTAGTAAGTTATAAAGACTATAATTACTACCACCCTAGACTAATAAACGTGAATACAGATAACCTATTAGCTAATAATAGTGGGCGTAAGAAGACAAACTTAAAAAGTACGCCGCCAATATTAAAGAAGCGGAGACTTAATTAGCTTAAATAACAAAAAAATATTAATTATAGCTCTAATAACTCCGAGAACCTTAGGCCTATAAAGTAATAAAAATTACCCTCCTGTAAAACCTTTTCTCCTAGCCCTATCCTTAACCTCCATAATCGTACTAACGACTGGGCGGCCTCCGCTGCGCGACCTACTAGCCCTTCCCTTTAGCGCCTCTCTCTCCGTAACACCATACCGCCCTGTAGCAAGGTTGGTAATAGTCTAAATCGAGTTCTCTATAATTCTGCCAACAATTTAGCTAAGGCTGAAAACTATAATAATAATAGTAGCGATATAGATAATAAAGGCGAGGGTAATAATATCTAAAAGTATATAGCGCAACTATTGACGCCTATTAGCGGTTAGTTAAACCTAAAGCATGCTGCGAAGTATTATCTCTAGTAGACTTACCATTCCCTATCTATATATAAGTCATCCCCTATACGTAATCGCCGCACCTAAAAACTACTATTAAACTCTACTTCTAACTCTAATGCTAATCTAGAAGAACTATTATTCCCAGTTATTCTAGGGCGCAAGAAAAATAGGTCTTATATTATAGAAGTTCCTCTAGACAACCTTTTTTAATTGTTAAACTCTACCTCTAATCCTAAAGTGAGACTGGGAGCCGCGTTAAATGCTAGAGGATAGTTATTCCTAGTAGTTCTTAGGCGCGAGAAAAATAGATCCTATACTATAGAAATTCCTCTAGACAACCTCCCTTACCTATTAAGCAGTCTCTAGAGCCAAATCTTAGAAATAAGTTAAAAGAGGAATAGAGTTATAGGATTAAAGACCGCGTTCTAAAACTACGTCTTAGATTAGTATAGGTACGTTATGGCTTAAAATTAGGGCCTAGCTGCTATAAGTTTTAGTCCTTTCCCTTTAGAGCCGCCCCTTACTTTACCTTTAATATCACTTTACCACTACCCTTAATAATTTATTGGGAAATATGGTTATTTATTTAAGTTTTTAGTACCTTAATTACCACCAGGTCGATATTGCCACTTAGTTAGTAATAAGTAATAAATAGGTAATAAAAAATAGATAGTAAGACATATAATGGCAAGAAATAGGGTGTAAGTTATAAGATAGTACTTAACAGTAAGCTTTGTTTTTCTATAAGTAAATAAAACGTGGTCCTATATAAATTGGGGATATAGTAATTTATTAAGCCCTCTTAACAGAAATTGTGTTATACTAGGACTACCAGTCATTAAAACCCTAGGTTAAAAGTAATATTTTTTTAAGTGTTTACCCCTAAGCAAATAAGAACCGTAGATTTGTAAGGCGAATACCGCCGCTTTTAAAGGCCTATATATTAACGTTATCTATAAAAGCACAGTTCCTGTCGCCGTTTTATTTCTAGCTTTAACTACTATTCCTCTATGCTATCTATACCGCCAGTCCTTTTCTATTCCTTCTATAGCTCTGGATATTCTTTAATAGTAAAACTACGTATAAACCATACCCCTTTATTTTAATTTAAATACTGCTACTAATAACACAAAAGATATTGCCACGCCTTTAACTATAGTAAGCTTAAACATTCCTTCCCTATAGCAATGTGTAATGCTTAAAGGGCTTTACTAAAATTCTTTATACTAGGTAAGGTAGCGCCCTAACTAGCGATATATATTACCTTATACTCTTTTAGCTTAGTATATATTAGCAAGTCAGTCCTTTACAACTAACAGGATTAGGTACTTATATTTTAGGCCACTATAGCTAATTAAGTCGCCGTTTAACAATCTATAAGGATCGGCTTATAGAATCCTTATTACGGTAAGTAACTCCGGCGTTTAGCTCTATGTATTATTATTACACCAGCGCTTTCCCTGCTCGAGATAGTTATATAGTAAATATCCTTTTATAAATTACCTCTATCGACTAACCTAGCAACCTTTTAGTGGTTATACTTATAAGATGCATTTTAATTACTTAGCAACCCCGGCATAAAACCTAGGTTAGTAGCGCAATTTAACTCCTAAATTGGACAGCGTCATCTTCTAACCGCTTTGGCGTCTTAAGTTATACGCCTATATTAGCGAGCGGAGCTACCCGATATATTATAAGCTGCAAGGATAGAGCCTAAGCAAAGTCTCCCTATAGGTATAGCAATTATATAATCTAGACTTCTCGATAGCAGCACCACTATGCAGCATAGGGAGTGCTAGGGAGTAAGTACAGATAATCTATTTCCACCGTAGACTATTAGATGAAATAGTAAAGTTTAAACAACCCCTTAAAGCTATCCTATGCCTAAGGCCGTTGGCTAAATCGCTATAATGGTGCCGTAAGGCGCTAAGATAAGAATTTTCTTCTAGGTTATAGTAGATTCTATACCATATCGTATTAAGGCGAGTGGGGTTAATGGCTAGTATATTAAGGCCAGAATCCAAACTAGTTCGCAAGCTAATAAGCTATAAAATAGCCAAGTTCTAGTATAATAGAGTCTCTCCAATAGTAGAGTAAGTCCTTAAAGAATCCTAAGGCAGCAGGCGATAATTAGGCAACAATTAAGTAGGCAGCAGACGTGTTAGTAATATAGCAATCATACTAGAGAGCTCCACTTAATACCACTAGGCCTGACCATACGACAATAAAGTGGGCAATAGGCGCGTTAGTTATATAGCAATCTCTAAAGAACCCTATTTGCCACCATTAAGTCTAATCATGCGATAATAAAGTAGGCGGTAGGCGAGTTAATCTTATACTAGTTATACTAAAGAGCTCTACTTACTACTACGGACACAGCATCCTTTATTTATACATCGCCAACTTTTAGGCATATAGGCGACCTAATATGCAGAGCTAGAAGCATCTATAAGACTCTAGTCACTACCTATCCGCCACCAGCATATACCGCATAAATATTAACTTAATAGTAGATCTGCGCAATCCTAAGCTAGAGCGCTAGGTTACTAAAGGACACTTAAGCTACGTAATAGACTGCAGTATATAGGATCAAATTTAAACCCAGTATATAGCGCCTTTATATCTATAATATTTCACTTAGATAACAAACGTCGCTATTAATATACTCATCTCCAAAGCATAAATGTTAGTGGCTAGAGGCTGTATATAGCATCTAGCAAGTCTATCCGCATTAGCGAGCCCTAAAAAGGCGATTCTGAACCGTTACCCCAGACTGCGAGGTATAAAGCTTCTACTTTTACTAGCAGTTTTTAAGCATCTTTTAAGCATCACCCTCTCGCAGTGTACATCTTTTATTTACTAGAATGCATTCTCTATTAAAGTCTAGAACTGCAAGCCCTAATTATATATTTAATACTATAGGTTAGGCCTAAGGACCCTAACCCTAACCCCGACCTATAAACCGTATATTAACAACTTTACAGAGGCCCTTATAAATATATAGAGCAAAAGTCTTAATTATCCCACCTCTAATCCCAATAGTAAGACCGACAGTTTTAATTTACTAGAATGTAGTAGCCTAGGAACTATAGTCAGATCCAATAATAATAATCCTCCCAAAATGGAGCGAGAACTGTAGTTAAAGAAGTTCGCTAAGCTTAACCCTTTAATCTATCCTAAGGAGACGACTTTATAGTACCCAATAAATGCTAAGCTTTATTCATTATCCAACGCTCCATTTTCTTGCTCCTTAGTAGAGCCAATAATTATATAAGGATGTTTAACTTAGGCCAGAACCATTACCATTAGGAATTGTATATACGACCAGTACCTTTTGCCTATAGGAAACCATCTAACCTTATTACACAGAAGCCCTCCACCCGTATTATCCCAAAAACCGATTTCCTATTTATATGCATTATTAGGTTCCTAATCGCCCGCATTTTCCCAATTATTGGGTTTACCCCAACAAACAAGACAAGCGTTTATAAAAGATAATAATAATAAACTAATTCTGTTGAGGAGTAATAATATCCAGTAGATAAATATTGCAAAGAAATTCCCAGGTTAAACCCAGGCAAGTTTATAAGAAAGTAAAGAAGGCTAAGAATACTAAAAGGCCTAATATATCTAATATTAAAGAGGCAATGTAGTAGCAACTATTTGCATTTATACCCTAGTATTCATAAAATAAAATACACGTTTTTTTAACTAACTAATGCTGTATCTTAATAACTTAACTCCGTTTAGTTACAGGCCTTTAGTAGAGTTATATTTCTTGGCGCTATCTAATTCCCAGCTAAAGTTTTTAACTAAAGTACTCTACAAATAATAGAATACTTTGGCGGTAACTCTACCCGCACTAGCATATTGTCCTCTTTTATATTGCTATATATTTGACCGTCTAATCCCTTATATACCATATTAACAGCGTTATAAATTAGTTCCTAGCCAATAAAGCACCTCTTTTTAAGTGTAGGTATGCAGTACTAACATTTATAGATATGTTCTTTAAGCAGGTCTAGTGTTAATATCTTCAATACAGAGAGTTGCCGACAATAAGACGTCGTAGGCGAGGTAGGGAAGTATACAGATCTTAATAAAGCCATTTCTTATATGGAACTTTAAAAGTTCCCAAGCTATACAGCAAAAAAAGGATTGGGGTATAGGCTATTATAAAGGCTACTAGGCGACCTAAGGTGTCTAGTATAAGCTAGGTAAGCGCCTAGGGTAAGCTAGATAAGCGCCTAAGGTAAGCGCCTAGAGTAAGCTAGGTAAGCGTCTAGCGTAAATAAGTAAGCTACTAGCTAAGTAAAAAGTAAGCTATAGCCTTATCTAGATTAAACCTAAGACGTATTTCTATAAGTTGTACCTTTAGCTATTTAACGCATCTTTAATTAAATTTATTATTTGCTTTAGAGATTATATTCCCGCTAACTATACTCTATTTTATTAAAGTACCTAATAACTAGTTAACCTATTTATCTATATTATTCAGTCTCTCCTCTATCTTAAGGACCTTTTTTGTCACCACCTCTATCCCACAATTACATCGCCTGGCCGTCTACTTAAATGTTTTATAATTGAAATTAAGAATTGATATATTATAATCCAAATCGCTAACGCTAGTTTTAATATCCTATAGTTAACACATAAAATTTTCTAGCTCCTCCCATTCTTTATCAATTGCTTTATAATAATCAGAATGGACATACCTACTTTACTATTACTTAGCTCTAAGTTGTTAAATCTGTTTTCTAAGGTCTTCTAAGGTCTTTAATAATGTCTTTTATTGCTGCGCAAATGCTTCCAGCCGCGCCTCATATATATATTGCCACTTTATAAGACAATCGGCTAAAGTAGCCCTAGTACCCCTCTTTAGGCACCATCGTACGGCTTATATTATATTGTAAAGAGGTCTAGAGATATTTCTAACTTTTCTACCTTGCCTTAGAGGGTGCAGCTGTGGTAGCTAGTTAGTTAAGTAAATTTGTTAAAATTAGACGCTAGCTTATATAGTAATATACAACATAACTAGCAGAAGGATTATAAAAGTTCTTAATTAAGGTATAGTTATTAATAATAGGGCTTAGTTATTAAAAAGTAGGAAGAATAAAAACTTATATATCTTATACATTAGCCGCTCTAATGCCCCCTATAATATTTTAGGCACGCTAAGTTACGTCTTAACCAATTCCAGCGTCTATACGCGTTATACTACAACTAACTAATTTAGCGCTGTGTCTAAAGTTAGAATAAGGCCGGAAATATCTTCCATTTCCGCCTTATTATCCTTTCAGCTACCTAAACATGTGGGATTAGGCACGACGGGCCCAGTAATTTAAGCAAAAACTTGTCCTACTATACCGTTAAACCCATAACAAGAGATAAAACCCAGAAACTATACTTTACTAAGAGAATAGTGGCTGTAAAGAGGTTCCATTAAGGAAGTCCTAAACTATATCCAACTAGTGTTCTAGGTTTTATAGAGTAAGACTAGTTAGTTGCTATAAAACCATTCTAGGCTCTATTAGCTGCATTATAATACGGCTAATAGCCTTTATATTAACATCCTCCGAATTAGAAGCCGCTTAAAGTATACTTTTGCCTATATTTGCTACTTAACCGTTAGCTTTTTATTTTAGTATATACCGTTAGGTACTTACTAATCTTAATTTCCCTACTCCTTAAAATTAGGAGATTTTGGCAATTTAATAAGCCATAAATAATATAAATGCTATAAATAAATAGAAGTCCTTAGATTACCTATATTTAAAATTAGAGGCTGGTTTTAAATAGAATAGCTATACTACCTCCTTGCAGACTGCGGCAATTTTAAACTCTACTAATATTCTAAAAGGGCTGGCCTGGATATCTACTAACGATACGGACAGGCACTTATATATTAGATATACCATTTCCCCCTCTTTAAATACTTCCAGAATATTAACAATATTAGGGTAAGGTAACTTTAAGCATTCTAAACCGTTTACTATCTTGCTTATTACTCTTGTCTTAATAACTACAATAGGAAAAGTTGGCTCTATTTTAAAGGTAATAACCACAGGTCCTGCCTGATCTTCTTTAAGCAATTTATAATAGTAGTTCCACGGACTTTTTAAGACTATAAGGGTCTCTGGTACCTTTAATAGTGGAGCGGTTTTTTTGCTATTAGCAATAGATAATAATAAGAAGAGCTCTAAATCTCTATTAACTTTAAGCGGAACATAGAACGGTATACGCTTACGCTCATAAATGTATTTTTATTTTATAAGTGTATTAGGTTGATCCTAATCCTTATTTACAGTAGGTTTAATTGTTTTGGCGTTTTTATTATATGCTAGGAATTTAGTAACCCGTCTTTATAAAGACATTTTTCTCTTTATTAAAAAATCATGCTTTACTATAATGTATATATATATATGCTTCTTCTAAAAAAAGAATTCTGAAAATAAAACAAGTGCTAAAATATTATGTAAATTTAAAACAGTTCTCTTAACACTATATATAAGATATCTAAAAATATATATATTTATTTAGAGATCCAGTTAAAAGGCCATTGACGCAGTAAAGTATCTATATTATCTCCACTTTAAACAAAATAAGAGATTCGGTGTATTTCATAGGCTGTTTTATTAGGAATTGGAATTGGATTTAAGGACTAAGCATTTTCCCCTAGCCTATTTATATCCCCTATAAAGACCAACCCTTTTGTTATCTCCCCTATACCTCCCATACCTATCCACTTAAAACGCTCTCTATTAGCAATAAAAAAATTGTGCCTAGTATTCGCTAAATCCACTAAGGTGGATTTAAATCTTGGAGATAACGCTAAAAATATATAAAGCCTACAATTCGCATAAAGATATAGAATAATTGGCTTTTCCTAAATTATTTCTAAGAACGTAGAGTTATTAGGTAAGGGTATTAGGTCGTTCTTGCTTAATAATACATTAGTAGTTAGCCTTTGACTAGCTTCTAACTTGGGATTTGTCATACTAGGGCCTAAGGCTCCTAAATTAGAGCTTAAGGGAGGCTCTAAGTTAGGGTTTAGGAGAGCGCCCAGTAGTCTAACAAGCGGCTCCAAAGGTTCATTGGGAACCCTAAAAAAAGCATAAAATATATCTCGCTTAATATAAAACGTTAAGGCATATTATTTCGCCTAAATAGGCTGCTGATTGTTTATATTTCTAATAAATAAATATCTCCTATTAGTAATATGGGATTGTTTAAACAGTTGACCACATTGATATATTTTTGGCTGACGAATAGAGTTATTTATAAGAGATAGGAAACTTATCTAAGGATAGCGACTTAGTATATCTCTAATTATTTGACAAATCTGCTGCACTTACTAAAGTATAAGGCTCGGCTTAAGCTTAAAGAGAGTTCTAAGGAGAGTTATACTAAAGAAGTCTTATACTATATTCTCTATGTGATTCGCATTTATTAACTAAGTGATCTTATCAGAGCTAAAGCCTACTCTTTATATAAGGAATCCTAGCTGTTCCTATAATATGTCGCATAGCTTGACCTCTAGTTTAGGCTTGCCGAGGTCCTTCTAGGGTGTTATGCTAGTAAGTTGAGGAAAGTGTTATATAGTAAAAAGCCAAATTTGCAAGTAGCTAAGCCTAAATTTTAATTCCCTTGAATTACTTTTCTCTATAGTGTAAACGCTTTCTGCTGTTTATATGCTTATTTGGCTTTAATTTAATCCCAGGTAGGCTCGTCCTATAGCTATTTATACTGTACGTTTAAATTTATTTGGCAGAAGTCTTCTAACTACCTTAGAGCACGCTTCGAGATATTTTATATCCTTAAGAAATATATACAGAGAAGAAATCCGTTCTAGAAAATTGCTTAGGCGCTTTAAGATTCCGCTTTATACCTAGTGAGAAATAACAGCTAGGAAGAGTTAACTATCTTTTATAAGATTTTTAATCTCTAGTCTATTGTGCAACAAATCTCAGGGAATAAGAAGCTTAATAAGAAAAACTATATAAGAATCTAAGAGAGGTATAAGAGCTTTATTATCGTTAAATATATATAACTATAACTTATAAATATAGTTGAGATAGTAAATGAGCTCCTATACAATGTTAGTTATAAATTTTAGCTAGCTTTAGTTATTACAATTACCTCATCGCATTTTAAAGTAAGGATATAATATAAAGTACCTAGCCAAAGTGCCGGCTAAAGCCTAATAAGTAGAAGGAGGTTATTAAATGCATTATAGAGACGCGGTACCTTTTTAAATAGTTTTTTAATATCCTTTCTTTTGCTTTTAGAAAGCCTAGAAAGCTATTAATTTTATTATATAAGATCTACGCGACGCCAGAAATATAGAAGGTGTTAAAATATATTACCGTTATAGAATAGGCGTTTATTTAAATATTTCGTTTAAAGTTCTAAGATACAACTCGATGGAAGGCCTTTATAGATTGGTTTTAGATTACGTTGTTCTATACCTTAGGTTAATTTACTATTAAGATACAACCTTATAACCCACCACTTTTCCCTTATAGCAAGATAAGCTTTACCTACTTTAATGCGATGTTGACCGTATAAGCAAACTACTATAGAGTTATTGTTAAGCAGTAGTTCTGGCGGCTTGCTTTAACAGTCTAGAAAATCTGCCTATATTAAGTTAGACTTACGTAGACCTTTATCAAGCGTCTCTTAGCTAATTAGAGCCAATATATAGTGTTCTAGCTCTAAGCGGTAGCAGCCCTCTATCTTAAAGATATTAATTAGTTAGAGAACGTTTTCCTAATCTAAGGTCCGAGCTCCTTTAACCTTCTAGTCCTTGAACTTTAGAAACGATAAGCGGATCTTTATATCTCTACGAAAATAACTGTATTTCTCGTTAAAGAGAGATAAGTTGCGCTCTAACTCAGAATCTATTATCTTTAACTTTAACCTTTCTAGGTACATTAAAGCATTTTCTAGTTAAAAGAGGTTTGTTCTATTTTTATTACAATATACAAATAACTTTTTTTACCTTAAATACTAACATTATTAAACTATTCTGTTATAAAGCTAATATAACAATTCCTATAAGAGTATAGCGCCTAAACTTAGCTATATTTAAGTACTTTTGTGTATTTACTAAATAAAGTAACAAATTCCCTTCTACTCAATAATTATATCTTGTAAAAACCACACTACGTGGCTATAAGTGGCTGGATCCACTAGCTTTACAATTAATAACACTTCTTAGCTAAGCTATATTATTTAAGCCTTACGAAACCCTGCTTTATAGACGCCGAGTTTACTTCTATTCCTAGGCAGAAGGAGTAAAGACATTGCTTTACGGCAGCTATTTCCACATAATAACTTTAAGAGGCATAGCTCTAAGGGAATCTTAAATATCCAAATTAATACATCTTTGACAGCGTATAACAACCCAATTATCTTTATAGACGGTGATTTTACTAGCGCTGTCCCATCTCACCTAGCGCCTACGTCCTGCCATAAGAGCACCACTTATATGGTAGCTTAGCAGCCCCCTAGTAAACAGTCAGTTGTTAACGCTATATTTACTTATATTATACTACCTTTTATTATAGTTCTTACCGTATTTGTTGATGACTTTGATTCTATTAAACAAATTCCTGCCTTTTTTAAACAATGGGCTAATGTTAGTAGTTACACAGGTGTCCTCCTAAGCACCAGCCCCAGTTTAATTGTTATTTCTTTATAAAAGAATATAACGGAAGCTAGAGCCGTTTACATAAGTGCTTACACTGCAAAGATTTTCTTGTAGATTGCCACGCTTAAGATAGATGGCTCTCTGTCTCCTCTAGCAGGCCATAGGCCTTTAAAGGAGGAAATACTAAGACAAGTTAACGAGATTAGATATCATTTATGGCTTAAATACTAATTATTTACTATATATTACCTCAATACGCTCTATCAAGCAGCGCTACTATATACAGCCATAACCGCCATAGAGCCCTTCGATATCATTTAAGCAACTTAAAAGTATCACACATACAAGGATCTTGGTGGTCGTATAAAAACCATTATAAGGCTTAGGAGGGAGGGGAAGATTCTCTATAAAGACATTACCAAGTTTGTCATATTAAGTATTTTAATAGATGCATATCCTCTATAGGCATATAGTAAAGTCACCTTCTTTATACCATTACTTTTAACTAACTATTTTAGTAGATTTTATACTAAGGCAAATTTACCGTTTACTATATCAATCTGCATTTATTTATGCGTTATTAGAAGTCTTTAATAAAAGTATAGGAGAGTACTAGAGCCGCTAAGCTAAAAAGCATATCTATAGTCTTTTTAAATTATTGCAAAATATGCCTTCTGCAAAAGCCCAAGCTCTAGATATTCGTCTACATTAGGCCTATATTAAAACAAACAAGATATACCTATTCTATTGCTTTTAAACTCCTTAGCACATACTTAGTTGCGGCTACACTATTTACGATATCTGCGTTTAAATATTTGGCGATGTAGCAATAGAAGCAGAGTATAAATATACTATTAATGCCTATATTCTCTGTAAAGCAGTTCTATCTATAGGCTCTCTAACTACAAAGCTAAAGCTGCCTACTTGTGGTATCCGTATCCTCGGAATTAACAGTAGTGGTATAAGAGGCGTAATACCTCTAGAGTTCCTCTTATAAACTTAAAATTTACTTAGGTCTTACGCTATCCAAGACTTCTTTAATATAGTTGTCGGTATAAGCTCTAGTAAGTAATCTATCTATTATTCAATACGGCGCTTATAAAAATAGGCGGCCTAGAAGCCTTGCTTATATTTCTTTATAAATAGGACGTTGCTTGGTGTAGCGAAACATTTGACTAAACTCTTACACAATTTTTTAAAAGCTAAAGGCCTACATCCAAGTTATTCCTCTTACGTTTGCGCGGTTATCTCTATACATGGCTTTTAGACGGTCGGTACAATGCTACGGCTTTAGAAAACTACTTCAAAAATATCTTTAGGCCAATAAGACGCTTAATAGATCCAATAGCTTTGGCTTACTTAGGCATAAAGATGGCCGTAACAGCCACCAATATCTTAGATATGGCACCTTTCTTATTTTCTAATTACAACCCTTCTATAGAGAAGACGAGTGGTTTATCTAATAATAATACTGGTGAAGTAAATAATATAACTAAGGCTTCTAGTAGGCTACAAGCATACTAAACCAAAAGAGAACGGTATTAAAGAGATTCCATATGTCTGGTAAGCGTAAGTTAACCTTTAATAAACTAGGCTTCTTATGCTAATTACTAAATAGTACTAGGGCTACCTCTGCCGCCCTAGTATATATATTTAAAGCCCTTTAATCTTCTTTTTTACTGCCTGCTAATTAATTAATAAGGTTATTCCAGGCTATAGAACTAAAATCATTTAGCGCCTTTTAAGATAGGGGATTAAAGCATAATAATCCAATAAGCCTTAGACTTTGTAAGAGTTGTTATATTTGGTCTAAAGACTATAGGGCTAATATAGTCCTATCTCTTGGAACTGGCACTATAGAGAGCTAGTTACCTCAAGCTCTACATTTTAGGTATATCCTTAACAATAGGTTTATTCTAAGACTCTATTAATTATGGCTTTCTTCTTTTAATGGCGAAAGAATATGGAGGGATCTTACTACACACTTAGACGACAATTTAAAAGTAAACTACTTTCGGTTTAACGTAAAGCTAGAGGAGTTAATGGCTATTAATAACACTTTAATTATGGCTAAGCTGCGGGAAATAGTATAGATGCAGCCTTATAGAGCTATAGAGCGTTAAAGATTAGTTCTATTACTCTTGGCTTTATCCTTTTTTTTTTAAGCTAGACTACGCCCCGAAATTTAATATAGGGTTTTATAGATATAAGGGATCAATTCGCTGCCAAAACCAAATTGGCGCAATTACCAATACGATTAGTCGCATATTCCCTTTAGCAATAGAATTTATTACTAATTTAATCACCCTAGCGACCTTTAAGGGTGCTTAAGGTGTTTGTGCCTTGTGCCTAAAGTTTAGGAAACTAGTGGTGTTTTATATAAAACACCCTTCCAAAACTATTATAATATACCTTTAAGTAGACCAAGACATTTATATTAGACTTAATAGGTTTCCGTAAAACATATTCTAGTTTATTTGGTAACAATAACTTAATACTCCTTTTGGTGTTCCTAGTTATAGTGTACCTAGGTCAGTTGCTTACTCTCGCTATTATATAGCGGAGGTTTCCTTAAAAAGATATTTTGGTTCCCAAAGAGATACTATATAGAAGCGGACACGAATCTAATAGTTATAAAATGACTATAGCAATTTACCTATATTATTTTCCTATCTTTAAAATTTATATTTATTATAAAATAGGTGTATTAAAATCTTATCTATATAGTTAATTATATTAAGAATAAATGTCTATTTATTTTAGTAATACCTTTTTTAGTAAATATATTTTCTAAATTGGGCTAAGTTATAAATAGAACTTTTTTTAGAGCACGGCTTACTCTAGAGCACAGCAAATTTACGCGTAAGGAATATTTTCCCCTATTCATTAAAATCCTGTAGGGGATTTAAAGCCATACTCCAGAATAAGCCGTGCTCTAGAATAAGCCGTGCTCTAAGATAAGCCTTGCTCCAAAATAAGCCATGCTCCAGAAATCTACTAATAGTGGAAATTTATAACACCTATAACTAATATCAAGATCTCGGAAAAAATATAGGGAGATGAATATTAATTGCATAACTATGGTATCTATTTTCTCCATTTCCTTGGTTCCTCCTAGCTTAAAGAAATGCGGACTTATAACAATATTACAGTCTTTATTGAAATTATCATAGGTATAGAAATACATTTATTCTTCCTTGCTGAATATATAAATCGGGTTATACGCGATGTTGGTTATAACTTCGCTATCTAAATAAAAACGCTAAAGTTTACGGTAAGCGGCTAACCCAAGTAGTAGTTATTCTGTTTGGGCTTTAGTGGCGCTGGATAATAAACTAGTAATATAATAAGGGGGAATATTTCCCTACGTAATCTAAGAGTATAGATTACGGTAGATCCTATCTAGTAACTTAGTTTTATAAACTGGTAGAAGAAGAGGAGAAGGAGGAGGAGATATTAATTCTAGATCTATATTAACAGATAATTTACCAGCAGTTATTAAGCGTAGATCGATAGTTAATGTGTTATCTTTACTAGTATATTAATCCGGGAGAGAGGATAGTTTAAGGTGTCTAATGCTACTATATAGTATAACGCGAAGGTTTAAGACGGATATTATTAAAAGAAGGACCTATAAATATTAGTAATTAAAAGAAAAGTAGTTTATAAAGATATACCCAGTCTATATTATAACCTTGTTCTAGGAATTTCGATAACACGCCTATAGCTATACAAATCGCAATAACGAAAAATCCGTGTAAACTAGCTTATAGCTAACCCTAGTCTCTAACTCTTGCGGTTTATAAGCCAAATATGGCCTTGCCGTAGTCTATATAGAAAGAAAGGATAATTACACTCCTAAAGAGAAGGATAGCCAGTATTCCGCAATATGCTTTGGTTTTTATAGCAGTAGTTCTACTTTGGCAAAGTTAGTATTAGAGCCCCAATTTAGAATTTTCATATATATAATTGCAAAAAGTATCGTTAAAAATATCCCTAGCACTATAACAACGGAACTTACAAGTAGATACACCCATCTTGGAATACCTGTAAAGGATATATTCTTTACACTTAAGGGAAAAAAAAATAGCTGCTGTAAAAATCTAACTAGGTATTAGTTATATAAAAGGGACTTAGGCTTTACACTTACCTCTAAAGTAGTTATAAGAAGTAAAGCGGCCTTTAGGAGGGCCTAGTTTAACCTATTCTGCTACCTAATACCTAACAATAATCCGCATACTGCAGTAAGGACAACAAAATGCACTATATTATAAGTAATTAGACAAGGCCTAATATAGGTTATAAAAGGACTTTTAGTAACAAGAATGGTGTAAGTGTTACCAAAGGCCGCGACCACGTAAGCTAGGAGTATAATAATAATAAGGGGAAGAACAGAATCCATATTAATAAGTATACTATATATTAGCCTAATACTTAAGCGGTAGATTGTATATACGGGGAAATATAAGGCAAAATAAAATCGGTAAGGTCTTAAGGACAATAGGGCAATAAGTTAATAATATAATATATATCTCTAACCCCTAGGGCGCAATTGCTTTATATATTACCAAGCGTCCGTCCTCCCCTATTATAATATTTGAGATTCGGACACACCTAAGGATTTATTAATAACTGCCCTCCCCTAAAAGCCAACGTTGGCTTCCCTAATAAAGGGGTATTACTATAGTAATTACTTCTTTTTGGGGAGCGCTTGTGGAGTATACCGTAAAGCTAAAGAAAGATATTACGGCGTTAATATGCCCGTTTAAAAAGGTATGCCTGTAGCTTATAGGTTATAACCTCTAGTAAAAACGTCTTTATTTTATAGGGATGGTTCGCGGAACGCTATAAGACGATATTCTTAAACTAGGTCTATGTATTAACCTAGCTAATAACTATATTAAAACTTAAGGATTAAAGCCCCTGGGCTATATAAGAAAAACATTACTGCAGCTTAGAGTTTTCTTAAATATTACGTTAGCTTCCGCTACGGGTCCAATCTCACAAATCTTTTAGATGCTAGCACTGCCATATTTCTAGTCCCATTGTGTGGGAAGTGTATATATCTGTTACATTCTAGGAATTAGTTAGTGGATATTGGGCTATACCAAGGCGCCTATTTTATAGTTATAAAGTAGACGCCTTAGCATAGCCTAAATAGTATAGACTTCCCTAGACATCTCTAATAACCTTTTTATACTTACACCTACAGCGCCTTAATAATGGGCGCTAATATTAGTAAGCCTAGATTCTAGCAGTTTAAGTCTTTATTACTTAATAAAGCTCTTATAGATAAAGAGGTAACTGGCTAGGTCTTCTTTAATATAAATTTGCTAATACGTCCATTAGTTTTAAAGTCTTATTACTCTATTAGCCTAGACACTGTGTCTAAAAGCTAAGTAAGCCTTAAGGTGTCTAGTCTTAGATAAATACTTAATATTAAGCACTCCTCTAAGCAATTTACTAGTTATAGAGTCTTTGTCTAATGCCTAAAGTCCTTTACTAAACAACTCCTTAGTATTAAGCACTCCTTAAAGCAAGTCACTAGTTATAGAGCCTTCGTCTAATACCCAAAGCCCTTCGCTAGACGACTCCTTAGTATTAAGCACTCCTTAAAGCGAGTTACTAGTTATAGAGCCTTTGCTAAACAAAGCCCTCTTGCCAAATGCCAACCTTTAATGCTTGCTAAATATAAAGGAGAAGTAGCTCTGTATTCCTAATAGTATTAAAGCTAACTACTTAGAATGGATTAAGGATTTAACTCGTCTCTTCTAAGTAACTAGAACCGAAGAAAAATTAGATACTAACATTAGCTGTCTCTTAGGTGCGCGATATAATGCTACCATCCTATTAGCGAAGAATATTATTATTAATAGAATCCGCTGGAGATTCTTAATGCTGTTTTATTACTAGTTATATTAACTGCTACCAAACTATACTATGCTAACTAGGCTTATCTATAATACCACTAGGGCCAGTTAGGAAAAGGTACAGGAAAATATAATAAATTGGGTTGCAGCTAGGGGGAAGTTTAATAATCTAAAAGTTCCTTTAGGTAGTTATAGGTTCCTACTTCTACTTCTAGAATTAATTAGTAATAATATATAAGTCTCCAAAAGTATAAGAATGTTAAAAAAAACTAAAAAATCTAGGTAGGCCCGCTTGCCAAATAATGGTCCTAAGCTTAAGGCGGTAGTCTTAATTCTTATAACCTTAAAAATTAAGGATAAAGTGAAATCTGCAAAAGCGAATAAGCTTAGTATATAAATTTGCAATAGCTTACTACAACTATTTAAACCTACTTTAGTTTATTCCGCTTAGCTAATTCAGAATATAAACTCTCCTATACTTAAGCGGCCCTTATATCTAGAGGCATAACTAGGGCCCTATAAAAAGGTCTATTCTATTACCTACTCTATTACTCCGATAAGTGCCCAAGGCGTGGGTCTAGTAGCGCAGTGGATTATATTTAGCAATTAAAGCTAACTAAGGAGTTACGTCCTAACGCTAGAGTTAGGCTTTATCCTAGATATAAATAGATAGAACTAATTGCCTATCTATTAATACTCTTTCTAGTCTGTATTTTAAGGTCACTAACTAGTATTATAGAGGGAAACGTATTAAGTATACTGGGGATTCCTTAGCTAATTAAACCACGCGCCTACTTAGGCCCTACCAGACTCGCATTGAATAATTTGCCAAAAGGCGTGTTTTATTAAGGGATAAACACGAATTAGAATCACCTATTAAATCGGGGAATTTATAATAGGGGGGGATTAGATACACTTATAGCCATTATAGGTTATTAGGCAGAGAGCATATAAATATATAAAAGTAGAGCTATGCTTCTAAATAGCAGAATCTCTAATTTATTATAGGCCATGGAACATCTTCTCTATAATTAGTTAGACAATATCCTTAAGCCTTTAAGCTGGTGTGCGAATCCCTTATAATCCCCCCTAGTTAAGAATACTTGTTATAAGATTTCCTCCTACCTTTTAATACCCGCGGCAACCTTGCGCAAATTTCGCCAGCAAGCAGCAATAGCAAAGAGATAAGTTTTACTGCTCTGCAATAGGCATATAAGGGTCGCACCGCCACTAATATACCACTAGCAAGCGGCGACAATATAGAGACGAGCTTTAATAATCTAAAATGGGGATATAAGGCTAATACCGCCATTAATATTCTACCAGAAAGTAGCGATAGCAAGGAGACAAGATTTAATGCTCTATAATAGGCATATAAGGGTTACACCGCTACCAACATGTCACGGCACTGACCTGTCGTACACTGTCTCGTACTGTTTCCTACTGTTGGCTGGCCCACCATTAGCGCCTTGGCGGGCTGGCCCTACTATTTATATACAATACCCCCTTTCCATCTTCTTC
>Ga0307507_10000732_pt1 | contig 72083 bp, 61 predicted proteins | sample 7_EM_MG_FD_207223 | JGI IMG/M metagenome (GOLD analysis project Ga0307507, IMG submission 207223) | Populus trichocarpa ectomycorrhiza microbial communities from riparian zone in the Pacific Northwest, United States - 7_EM | ecosystem: Host-associated > Plants > Roots > Unclassified | place... | reverse complement strand
CCACTCCGATCGGCGTCTTCCGCTCCATCACCCGCCCCACCTACGACGCCCAACTCAACGCCCAGCTCCAACACGCCACCACCCAACACGGCGAAGGAGACCTCGGCACACTCATCACCGGCCCGGACACCTGGACGATCGGGTAGCGAACGCGGGAGCGAACCAGCCCGGAACAGCACCGGGACCGCTGGTCGCCGCCCGCTTATTGCTGAGTATTACTCTGCTTTTTTGCCGATATTCAAACACCCGTCCGTAAATGAGCTCAAAGCAGCCTGCGCATAATGAGCGAAGCGGGATTGTGCACCCGAACGTGAAGAACAAGACGGCAGAGGCGCGATGACCACCTCGACCACGGGCCGGGCGGGTCAGACCGCCTCGCCCACGGCCACCCCGCCCGCATTGTCCGCCACCGTGACCGTCCCGGAGAGCCTCGGCTACCGGTTCAAGCGCAAGCTGCTGGGCAAGCCGCTGGTCAACGACCAGCTGCACGCGGAGAAGCTGTCCAACCCGATCGCGCTCGGCATCATGGCGATCGACTGCATCTCCTCCTCCGCCTACGGCTCCGAGCAGATGCTCACCCAGCTCATCCCGTACTTCGGCGTGCTGGGCTTCATGCTGGTCATGCCGATCACCGGCGTGATCCTCGGCATGCTGGTGCTTCTGACGCTGTGTTACCGCGACGTGGTCGGCCACTACACCAAGGCGGGCGGCTCGTACGTCGTCGCGCGGGAGAACTTCGGGCCGAAGATCGCCCAGGTCGCCGCCGTGGCGCTGCTGATCGACTACATCGTGACCGTGGCGGTGCAGGTCTCAGCCGGCACCGACGCCATCGCCTCGTACCTGTCGATCAGCCACGGCGTCAACATCAACGGCTGGAAGATCTACCTCTCCATCGGCGTGGTGCTGCTGCTCGCTTACGGCAACCTGCGCGGCGTGCGCGAGGCCGGGCGTGCCTTCGCCACCCCCGCCTACATCTACATCTTCCTGGTCGGCATCACCATCCTGGCCGGACTGTCCGAACTGGCCACCGGCAACCTGCACCACGCGAACAACCTGCACGACACCAACTACGGCGGCGTGTTCACGCTCGGGACGCAGACCCAGTGGGTGGTCAGCTTCGCCGCGATCTCGGCCATGCTGCGCGGCTTCGCCAACGGCGGCTCCTCGCTGACCGGCCTGGAGGCGATCTCCAACGGGGTCTCGGTGTTCCGCAAGCCGGTCGCCAAGAACGCCAAGAAGACCATGGCCCTGATGGCCGCCTGCCTCGGCTCGCTGGTGCTCGGCATCTCGATCCTGGCCTGGCAGGCGCAGACGATGCCCTACGAGAACGGCAACCCGACCGTACTCGCCCAGCTGACCAGCCTGGTCTGGGGCCACAGCTGGTTCGGCAAGGCCATGCTCGTGGTCGTGCAGTTGGCCACCGCCTCGATCCTGTACACCGGCGGCAACACCTCGTTCAGCGGCTTCCCGTTCCTGACCTCCTTTGTGGCAGGGGACTCGTTCCTACCGCGCCAGTTCACCGCGCGCGGGCACCGGCTGGCCTATTCCAACGGCATCATCGTGCTGACGATCCTGTCGCTGACGCTGATGGTCGGGCTCGGCGGCAACCTGACCAAGCTGGTCGCGCTGTACGCGATCGGGGTGTTCACCGGCTTCACCATGGCCGCGGCAGGCATGTTCCGGTACCACCTGCACAACCGCGAGCGGCACCGGGCGGTCAAGCTGTGGATCAACGGCGCGGCCTGTATCTGCTCGGCCCTGGTGGTGATCATCTTCGCGATCTTCAAGTTCACCGAGGGCGCGTGGATGGTCGTGGTGATCTTCCCGATCGGCGTGCTCGCGCTGATCAAGCTGAACGAGCGCTACCAGCGGGAGGCCGCCGCGCTGGCCCAGGCCCCCGCCTCGGCCACGCTGCCGACGCTGGCCCGCAACACCGTCTTCGTGCTGGTCGACTCGGTGGACCTGGCCGTCATCAAGGCACTGCGCTACGCCCGCTCGCTGCACCCGGACGAGCTGCGCGCCGTGCATCTGATGATCGACTCGAAGCACGCCGAGATACTGCGCCGGACCTGGGACCAGTCCACCGCCGCGGACATCCCGCTGGAGGTGATCGAGGTGCCGGACCGTCGGCTGCGCCGCGCCTCGGTCGAGCTGGCAGCGCGCACCGCCGACGACACCGGCGGCGAGGTGACCATTCTGCTGCCGCGCCGCTCGTTCTCGTTCACCAGCCGGCTGCTGCACGACCGCACGGCGGACGCCATCGCGGGCGCGGTCTCCAAGCTGCCGCACGTGGCGGCCATGATCGTGCCCTTCGACGTGGCGGAGGCGATCGAGGAGCTGGAGGCGGCCGAGCACGGGCAGGTGGACGGCCGCGAGCACACGGTCGGCACGGCGCGCCCGCGCCCGGTGCGCGCCACCAAGAAGATGCTGCTGGACGCCGAGTGCCCGCCCCAGGCCGGCGACGCCGCGACGCCGATCCCGATCAACTCGGTGCGCTGGCGCAACCGGGCCACCCTGGAGGGCCGGGTCCGCTCGGTCTACGTCGGCCCGGTCTCCGGCTCCCCGGCGCTGGAGGCGGAGCTCTACGACGAGACCGGCGGCATCACCCTGGTCTTCCTGGGCCGCCGCAGCATCCCGGGCATCGAGCCCGGGGCGCGGATGCGGGTCGAGGGCATGGTCGGCGAGATGGAGGGCTACCTGGCCATGTCGAACCCGTCCTACGTGCTCCTGCCGCGGGACGGCGACGAGGGCGACGGCGAGGAGTAGCGGCGCTGCGGGACCGGGCCTGGTCGGCCCGGTCCGGCGTCTCGCGGCGCCGACCGCATCCTGAAACGGCCGGGCCAGCCGGGTAATACCCAAGCTAGGCTGTCACCTGTGACGGAACCGGCCGGGCAGGACCACCGCAAAGGGCTGATATTCGGCTTCGCAGCCTACGGCCTGTGGGGCCTGTTCCCGCTGTACTGGCCGCTGCTCAAGCCGGCCGGGGCGATGGAGATCCTGGCGCACCGGATGGTCTGGTCGCTGGCGGTGATGATGCTGCTGCTGGCGATCCGGCGGGACTGGGCCTGGATCGCCGAGTTGCGCCACACCCCGCGCAAGGTGCTGCTGCTGCTCGCCGCGGCCACGGTGGTCTCGGCGAACTGGGGCGTCTACATCTGGGCGGTCAACCGGCACCAGGTGGTGGAGACCTCGCTCGGCTACTTCATCAACCCGCTCGTCACCGTGCTGCTCGGCGTGGTGGTGCTGCAGGAGCGGCTGCGCCCGCTGCAGTGGGTGGCGGTCGGCACCGGGGCGGCGGCGATCCTGGAGCTGGTGATCGCCTACGGAAAGCTGCCGTGGATCGCGCTGGTGCTGGCCTTCTCCTTCGGCAGCTACGGCCTGTTCAAGAAACTCGCGAACGTCCCGGCCGTGCACTCCATGGCGATCGAGTCCGGATTCCAGTTCCTGCCCGCACTCACCTATCTCGCGTTTGTACAGAGCCAGGGCAGCGCCGCATTCGGCCACGCTCACTGGACCGTCACCGTGCTGCTGGCGCTCGCCGGAGTGGTGACCGTCGTGCCGCTGCTCTGCTTCGCCGCGGCGGCCAACCGGCTGCCGCTGTCCACCATGGGGCTGCTGCAGTTCCTCACGCCGATCCTGCAGCTGTCCTGCGGAGTGTTCATCGCGCACGAGACCGTACCGGGCTCGGAATGGGTCGGCTTCGCCATCGTCTGGGTCGCCCTGGCCCTGCTGACCTACGACTCGCTCAGCCGAGTGCGCACCAAGCACAGGACGAACGCCCCGGTAGCGGAATCAGTCGTCGCGGATAGCACACAGTTGCTCGAACGCGCGGGCGATTCGATCTAGATCACTATTTCCGGTGATCGACGCCGCATTCCCGTTTCAACCGACAAACCCGCACGTACGGTGGCCGTGATCAACCGCCCTGTGCGAAAGTGGGGAACATGAATGCGGCAGCAGCGCAAGCCTACGAGCCTGACCAGCACGACCATGATCTGTCGTGGCTGCCACCAGGTCCGCACGCTGGACGTGCTCGACATCCTGCCCGGTGACCGTCGGTACGAACTCGTCGACGGCCAGCTGATCATCGTGAACGCAGCCACCAATCGCCACCAGCAAGTGTCGGCCAAACTCTTCCTCGCCCTGGAGGGCATCGTGCCCGAGGGCTGGGAGGCGATGTTCGCGCCCGGTTTCTCGCGGAACCGCGCTAATTACCGCGTACCCGATTTGGCGGTCTGTACGACGGAAGCCGCGAGCCGCAACGTCAAGGGTACGTACGTCAAGCCCGATGAGACGTGTCTGCTCGTCGAGGTCGTCAGCGAAAGCAAAGTGCTCACCGATCGCGTCATGAAGCCGATCGAGTACGCAAGCACCGGCGTCCCGTATTACCTGCGGGTCGAGCTGAACCCTTCGGGGCGGGTCGTGAAGCTGTACCTGCACGAGAACATCGAGAACCCGCACCGGGAATTCGAATCCGACCCGGAGCGGGTCTTCCACCAGATCGCCGAGACCATGACCGGCGGCGTACCGCTTCCGATGCCCAAGCCGTTCACCGGGCCGCTGGACCCGAGCGGACTGTAACCCTCAGACAGTGCGCGAGGCGACGACGTCGCAGAGCGCCAGCAGCGTGTCCTTGGCCGCGTTCTCGGGCAGCGCGAGCAGCAGCTCGCGGGCCTCCTCGGCGTACCGGACGACCGTGTCCCTGGCCTGGTCGATCGCCGGGTGCACGCGCAGCGCGGCGATGACTTCGTCCACCAGTTCGTCCTCGGTGATCGGCCCGGACAGCAGCTCGCGCAGCCGGGCCGACTCGGGGTCGGTGGAGGCCAGCGCGTAGAGCGTCGGGAGCGTCGGGACGCCCTCGCGCAGGTCGGTGCCCGGGGTCTTGCCGGACTGGTCCGAGTCGCTGGCGATGTCGAGTACGTCGTCGGAGAGCTGGAAGGCCACGCCGAAGACCTCGCCGAAACTGGTGAGCGCGTCCACCACCGGTCCTGGTGCGCCGGACAGCAGCGCGCCGAAGCGGGCCGAGGTGGCGATCAGCGAGCCGGTCTTGTCCATCAGGACACTGAGGTAGTGGTCGATCGCGGCCTGGCCGTCCTTGGGCCCGATGCACTCGTTGATCTGCCCGGTGACCAGCCGCTCGAAGGTCTCCGCCTGCAGCCGCACCGCCTCGGGGCCGAGGTCGGCCAGCAGCTGCGAGGCCTTGGCGAACAGGAAGTCGCCGGTCAGGATCGCCACCGAGTTGTCCCAGCGGGCGTTGGCCGTGGGCACGCCGCGGCGCAGCGGGGCCTCGTCCATCACGTCGTCGTGGTAGAGCGTCGCGAGGTGGGTCAGCTCGACCACGGCCCCGGCCGGCACCACCCCGGGGGCGGTGCTCTCGCCGAACTCGGCGGCCAACAGGGTGAGCAGCGGGCGGAACCGCTTGCCGCCCGCGTTCACCAGATGGGTCGCGGTCTCGGCGATGAACGGGTGCTCGGCGCGCGCGGAGGCGAGCAGTAGCTCCTCCACCGCGGCCAGCCCGCCCCGGATGCGCCGGTCGAGCGCGGGGTCGGTCATCGCAAGCCCGAACGGCTCGGTCGCCACCTGCACGCCCACGACTTCTGCCTCTCCCACTGCCTCGACCGGTGGATGCTTCACTCCGAGACCACGCTAATGCATCGAGGGGTCTGACGGGCGAACCGGTCCACCGGCTTCAGCGTCTGTTCAGCGTGCGAGCACCGCCGAGGCGGTGGACAGGTGCAGCAGGACGGCGGGGGCGATGCCCATCGCGACGGTGGCGAGAGCGGCGAACGCGAGGGCCGTCTTGACCGCGACCGAGGGGCTGGCGATGGTCGGTCCGTCCGGCACCGGGTCGGAGAAGAACATGACCACGACCACCCGCAGGTAGAAGAACGCGGCCAGGGCGCTGGCCAGCACCGCGACGATCACCAGCTGCGGGGCGCCGGCGGCGAGCGCGGCCTGGAAGACCGCGAACTTGCCGACGAACACGCTGGTGAACGGGATCCCGGCGAAGGCCAGCAGGAACACCGACATCAGCGCGGCCGGGATCGGCGCGCTCTTGCCCAGTCCGGCCCAGCGGGACAGGTCGGTGGCCTCGCCGCCGGCGTCGCGCACCAGGGTGACCACGGCGAAGGCGCCGACGATCGCGATGCCGTACAGCGGCAGGTAGAACAGGACCGCGGACAGCCCGGCGGTGGTGGTGGAGGCCAGTCCGATGATGATGTAACCGGCGTTGAGGATCGCCGAGTAGGCCAGCATCCGCTTGATGTCCCGCTGGGTCAGCGCCAGGATGCCGCCGACCAGCATGGTCAGGATCGCCACGATCTCGATGACCGGCCGCCAGATGTTCACCGAGCCGATCAGCCCGACGTCCAGCACCCGGATCAGCGCGCCGAAGGCGGCGATCTTGGTGGCGGCGGCCATGAAGCCGGTGATCGGGGTCGGGGCGCCCTGATACACGTCGGGGGTCCACATGTGGAACGGGGCCGCGCCGACCTTGAACAGCAGGCCCATCAGGAGCAGCGCGACGCCCGCGTAGAGCAGGGCGGAGCCGTGCGCGTGCGCGGTGACGGCCTGGGCGATGCCCGGGTTCTTCGGGTCCGCGTTCGAGAACTGGACGGAGCCGGCGTAGCCGTAGAGCAGGGCCGCACCGTAGAGGAAGAAGGCCGAGGAGAAGGCGCCGAGCAGGAAGTACTTGAGCGCGGCCTCCTGGGAGAGCAGCCGGCGGTGCCGGGCCAGGCCGCAGACCAGGTAAAGCGGCAGGCTCAGCACCTCGAGCGCCACGAACATGGTCAGCAGGTCGTTCGCGGCCGGGAAGAGCAGCATGCCGCCGATCGAGAAGAGCAGCAGCGGGTAGACCTCGGTGGTCAGCCAGCCGGCCCGGATCGCCTCGCGCTCCTGCTGCGAGCCGGGCACCGAGGCGCCCTGCGCGGCGAAGGCGTCCTGGCCGCCCTCGGTGCGCCGCTCGGCGATGACCAGCACCCCGATCAGGGCGATGATCAGGATGGTGCCCTGCAGGAACAGGGTGGTCTTGTCGAGCGCCACCGCGCCCACGGCGACCAGCTGGGTCGGCGCGTTGTGCAGGGAGACCACCGCGACGAAGGCCGCGACCAGTCCGACCAGGGTCAGCGTGACCTGGGTGCGGTGCCGGGCGGCGCGCGGCACGAAGGCCTCGACCAGCACGCCAAGGGTGGCCGCACCGAACACGATGAGCATCGGCGAGAGCTTGCCGAACTCGACGTGCGGGGCGGTGAACGGGGCGACGGTGGTACTGGTGGTGGCGGACGCGGCGGTGGCGAGGATAGACATCACTGTCCGCTCCCATTCCCTTGGGCGACGGTGTTTTGAGTGTCGCTGTGCTGGTGCGCGATCTGCACCATCGCGGGCGTCTGGTTGATCGCCGGGTTGATGTAGTTCGTCAGCAGGCTGGGTACGAAGCCGAGCGCGACGATCAGGGCGAGCAGTGGGCCGATCACGGCGAGTTCGCGCCGGTTGAGGTCCTTGAAGCCCTTCACGGACTCGACCACCGGGCCGGTCATCGTGCGCTGGTACAGCCACAGGATGTAGATCGCGGCCAGCACGATCGAGGTGGTGCCGATGATCGCGGCGGCCGGGTACTTCTCGAAGGTGCCGACCAGGACCAGGAACTCCGAGACGAAGGAGGACAGTCCGGGCAGTGCGAGCGAGGAGAGCCCGGCGACCAGGAAGGTGCCCGCCAGGAGGGGAGCGACCTTCTGGACGCCGCCGTAGTCCGCGATCGCGGTGGACTTGCGCCGCGAGATCATGAAGCCGGCCAGCAGGAACAGCGCGCCGGTGGACAGCCCGTGGTTGACCATGTAGAGCGTCGCGCCGACCTGTCCGCGCGAGGTCAGCGCGAACACGCCCAGGGTGATCAGGCCGAAGTGCGAGATCGAGGTGTAGGCGATCAGGCGCTTGATGTCGGTCTGGCCGATGGCGAGCAGCGCCCCGTAGATGGTGCTGATCACCGCGAGCACGAGCACCAGCGGGGTGAAGTAGTGCGAGGCGTTCGGGAACAGCTCCAGGCAGAACCGCAGCATCCCGAAGGTGCCGATCTTGTCCAGCACGCCGACCAGCAGGACGGCGGTGCCGGGGGTCGACTCCGAGGCGGCGTCGGGCAGCCAGGTGTGGAAGGGCCACAGCGGCGCCTTGACCGCGAAGGCCACGAAGAAGCCGAGGAACAGCCACTTCTCGGTGCTGCCGGCCATGGTCAACGTGCCGTCGGCCACCGCCTTCGACATGGCCTGGAAGTTGAAGGTGCCGCCGAGCGGGGACTTGGTGGTCACCACGTACAGCCCGATCACCGCGGCCAGCATGAGCAGGCCGCCGAGCAGGTTGTAGAGCAGGAACTTGACCGCGGCGTAGGAGCGCCGCGCGCCGCCGAAGGAGCCGATCAGGAAGTAGGCCGGGATCAGCAGCGCCTCGAAGAGCACGTAGAACAGGAAGATGTCGTTGGCCGCGAAGACCCCGATCATCATCGTCTCGAGGGTCAGCAGCAGGGCGAAGAAGGTGCGCACCGAGCGCCTGGGCTCGCCGGGCACGTCCTGCGCGGTCTCGGTGTCGTGCCAGGAGGCCAGGATCACCACCGGGACGAGGACCGCGGCCAGCAGGATCAGCACCAGGGCGACCCCGTCCACCGCGACGCTGTAGTCGATGTGGAAGGTCGGGATCCAGGCGTAGTCCTCGGACAGCTGGAACCGCGGGCCGCCGGTCTTGAAGGCGACCGTGGCCGCGATCGCGAAGCCGAGCGTGACCAGCGAGGTGACCAGGGCCACCGGCTTGGCCAGCGCGGCCTTCTCCTTGGGCAGCGCGGCGATCGCGAGGACGCCGGCCAGCGGCAGTCCGATCGTCGTACTCAGATAAGGGAATGACGACATGTCAGCGCAGCGTCCTTTCAGCCGCGAACCAGCAGGAGGGCCGCGATGAGCATGGCCGCGCCGCCGAACATGGACAGTGCGTAGGAGCGGACGAAACCGTTCTGGATCCGGCGGAACCGGCCGGAGGAGCCGCCGAGGCCGGCCGCGACGCCGTTGACGACGCCGTCCACGCCCTTGAGGTCGAAGTAGACCAGCAGCCGGGTGAGGTACTGCCCGGTGCGCATGAACACGGCCTCGTTGAACGCGTCGCCGTACAGGTCGCGGCGGGCGGCCCGGGTGAGCGGGGAGCCGGCCGGGGCGGTGGCCGGGGCCTGCTTGGCGCCGTACTGCGACCAGGCGTAGGCGACACCGAGTACGACGACGAGCAACGTGAGGCCGGAGAGCGTCCAGGTGTTGAGCGGCGAGTGCCCCTCGGCGTGCCCGGTGATCGGCTCGAGCCAGTTCACGAAGCCGGAGCCGATCGAGAACAGGCCACCGGCCAGGATCGAGCCGAGCGCCAGGATGACCATGGGCACGGTCATCGTCTTCGGGGACTCGTGCGGGTGCGGCTCGTGTCCCTCGGCGTCGGGGACCCAGCGCTTCTCGCCGAAGAAGGTCATCAGCATGACGCGCGTCATGTAGAACGCGGTGATCAGCGCGCCGAGCAGGGCAGTGCAGCCGAGTACCCAGCCGGAGGTACCGCCTTGGGAGAAGGCTGCCTCGATGATCTTGTCCTTGGACCAGAACCCGGAGAACGGCGGGCAGCCGATGATGGCCAGGTAGCCGAAGCCGAAGGTGATGTAGGTGACCGGCAGGTACTTGCGCAGCGCGCCGTAATGCCGCATGTCCACGTCGTCGTTCATGCCGTGCATGACCGAGCCGGCCCCGAGGAACAGTCCGGCCTTGAAGAAGCCGTGCGTCACCAGGTGCATGATCGCGAACACGTACCCGATCGGGCCGAGCCCGGCGGCCAGGATCATGTAGCCGATCTGCGACATGGTCGAGCCGGCCAGGGCCTTCTTGATGTCGTCCTTGGCGCAACCGATGATCGCACCGATCATCAGCGTGATCGCGCCGACGACGGTGACCATCAGCCGGGCGTTCGGGGACAGGTCGAAGATGACGTGCGATCTGACGATCAGATAGACGCCAGCGGTTACCATGGTGGCCGCGTGGATCAGGGCGCTGACCGGGGTCGGGCCCTCCATCGCGTCGCCGAGCCAGGACTGCAGCGGGAACTGGGCGGACTTGCCGCAGGCCGCCAGCAGCAGCATCAGGCCGATGCCGGTGATCGTGTCTCGGTCCGCGGCTCCGGCCTTGTTGAACACGTCCGAGAAGGCGAAACCGCCGAAGGTGGTGAACATCAGCATCACCGCGAGGGAGAGCCCGATGTCGCCGACCCGGTTCACGATGAAGGCCTTCTTGGCCGCCACCGCCGCCGAGGGCTTGTGCTGCCAGAACCCGATCAGCAGGTACGAGGCCAGGCCCACGCCCTCCCAGCCCGCGTACAGCAGCAGGTAGTTGTCGGCGAGGACGAGTACCAGCATCGCGGCCAGGAACAGGTTCAGGTAGCCGAAGAAGCGGCGGCGGTTCTCGTCGTGCTCCATGTACCCGATCGAGTACACGTGGATCAGCGAGCCGACCCCGGTGATCAGCAGCACGAAGGTGATCGAGAGCTGGTCGAGGTGGAAGCCGGCGTCGGCCGTGAAGCCGGGCACCGGGACCCAGGTGTAGACGTGCTGGTCGTACGAGCGGGCGCCACCGGACTTGCCGAGCAGCGAGAAGAACAGCACCGCGCCGAGGGCGAAGGAGGCGATCGCGGCCAGGGTGCCGAGCAGGTGGCCCCAGCGGTCGGTGCGCTTCCCGCCGAGCAGCAGGATCGCCGCCCCGATCATCGGCAGCGCGACGACCCACGCGGTGAGCGTGAAGACGCCGGTCGCCGCGACCGGGGCATACGTGGACGGTGGCATCGTCGACTATCCCTCTCTTAGTACTTGAGGAGGTTGGCGTCGTCGACCGAGGCCGAGCGGCGGGTGCGGAAGACGGTGATGATGATCGCCAGGCCGACCACGACCTCGGCCGCCGCGACCACCATCGTGAAGAAGGCGATGACCTGGCCGTCCAGCTTCCCGTGCATCCGCGAGAAGGTGACGAAGGCCAGGTTCGAGGCGTTGAGCATCAGCTCGACGCACATGAAGACCACGATCGCGTTGCGCCGCACCAGCACGCCGAGCGCGCCGAGGGTGAACAGGATCGCCGAGAGGTACAGGTAGTTCGCCGGGTTCATGCCCCGACCTCCTCGGAGTGGTCGGAGGACGGCCCGCCGCCGTTCAGGCCGTTCGAGCCCACCCGCGGCAGCGGCACCGGCAGCGGCCTGATGTCACGCGGCTCGCCGTGCGCGCGCAGGGTGGCGTTGACGCTCAGCTCCGAGGGCGAGCCGTCGGGCAGCAGCGCCGGGATGTCCACCGCGTTGTGCTGCGCGTAGACGCCGGGGCTCGGCAGCGGGGTGACGATCACGGTCGGGTCCTTCGCGTACCGCTTGAACCGGTCCGCCGCCAGTTCCGGCTGGGTCTTGCGCGCGGTGACCCGCTCGCGGTGCGCCAGCACCATCGCGCCGAGCGCGGAGGTGATCAGCACCGCGGAGGAGACCTCGAAGGCCCAGTAGTACTTGGCGAACAGCACGTGCGCGAGGGAGGGCACGTTGCCGCCGGCTGCCGCGTTGGCCGCGTCGGTGCCGGCGAAGCTGCCGAGCTGCGCGTGCGCGAAGACCCCGAGCAGGATCGCCCCGAACAGCACCGCGACCAGCACGGCCGACCAGCGCTGGCCGCGGATCGACTCGGTCAGCGACTCGGCCGCGTCCACGCCGATCAGCATCATGACGAAGAGGAACAGCATCATGATCGCGCCGGTGTAGACCACGATCTGCACGATGCCGAGGAAGACCGCGCCCTGCGCCATGTAGAACAGCGCCAGGCAGATCATCACGGCGCACAGGCACAGCGCCGCGTGCACGGCCTTCTTGGAGAAGATCAGCCCGAGCGCGCCGAGCACCGAGATGATCGAGCCGACCCAGAACAGGAAGGTCTCGCCCCCGCCGGTGGAGGTGACCGGGTCCGCCAGCACGGTGGACGCGGCCAGCACCGCGGCGCTCATCGCGCGCCCTCCGGTTCGGGATCGGCCGCGGCCGACTGCTGCTCGGCGTACTCGGCCAGCTGCTCGTCCGAGGCCCGGGTGATCTGGCCCCGGTAGTACTCCTTCTCGGTGGTGCCCGGGTACATGTCGTGCGGGGCGGGCACCATGCCGTCGGTCAGCCCGGCCAGCAACTGCTCCTTGGTGTAGATCAGCGACTGGCGGCTGGTGTCGGCGAGCTCGTACTCGTTGGTCATGGTCAGCGCGCGGGTCGGGCAGGCCTCGATGCACAGGCCGCACAGGATGCAGCGCAGATAGTTGATCTGGTACACCGCGCCGTAGCGCTCACCGGGCGAGAACCGCTCCTCCTCGGTGTTGTCCGCGCCCTCGACGTAGATCGCGTCGGCCGGGCAGGCCCAGGCGCACAGCTCGCAGCCGATGCACTTCTCCAGCCCGTCCGGGTGCCGGTTGAGCTGGTGGCGCCCGTGGAAGCGCAGCGCGGTCGGCTTCTTCTCCTCCGGGTACCGCTCGGTGTTCGGCGGCTTGAACATGGTGGCGAAGGTGACGCCGAACCCAGCGACCGGGGCCAGCGGGCCCGGGTCCTTCTTCTCGTCACTGCTACTCATCAGTGCTCGCCTCCTCGGCGGTGGAGCCGTTCAGAGCCTGCGCGGGTGCGGCGGTGCGGGCGAACTGGGGACGGCGCGGCGGCGGTGTGACGCTCTGGCCCGGCATCGGTGGCACCGGGAAGCCGCCGGCCAGCGGCTCGAAGGCCGCCAGCACCGGCGCCGGGGTGCGCCGCACCTGGTTGCGCTCGCGGATCTCCAGGAAGACCACCACCAGGACGAACACGGCGGCGATGCCGATCCCGAGCGGCACGGCGTGCGCCCGGTCCAGGTCCCCGGCGTTGCGCAGCTGCCGGAAGGTGGCCACGACCAGCAGCCACAGCACGGAGGTGGGGATGAGCACCTTCCAGCCGAAGCGCATGAACTGGTCGTAGCGCAGCCGGGGCAGCGTGCCGCGCAGCCAGATGAAGACGAACACGAAGATCAGCAGCTTGCCCAGGAACCACAGCATCGGGAACCAGCCGCTGTTCGCCCCGGACCACAGGCTCAGCGGCCACGGCGCCCGCCAGCCGCCGAAGAACATCGTGACGGCCAGCGCGGAGACGGTGACCAGGTTGATGTACTCGGCCAGGAAGAACAGGGCGAACTTGAGCGAGGAGTACTCGGTGTGGAAGCCGCCGACCAGCTCGCCCTCGGCCTCGGCCAGGTCGAACGGGGCCCGGTTGGTCTCGCCGACCATCGCGATCATGTAGATGATCGCGGACAGCGGGAGCAGGTAGATGTACCAGCCGTGCTGCTGCGCCGCGACGATCCCGGTGGTGGACATGGTGCCCGCGTAGAGGAAGACGCCCGCGAAGGACAGGCCCATGGCGACCTCGTAGGAGATCATCTGGGCCGAGGAGCGCAGCGCGCCGAGCAGCGGGTAGGTCGAGCCGGAGGACCAGCCGGCCAGCACGACCCCGTAGATGCCGACCGAGGAGACGGCCAGGATGTAGAGCACGCCGATCGGCAGGTCCACCAGCTGCAGGCTGGTCCAGTGGTGGAAGATCGAGACCTCGGGGCCCCACGGGATGACCGCGACGGCCAGGAAGGCGGGCACCGCGGACAGGATCGGGGCCAGCCAGAACACCGGCTTGTCGGCGTTCGTGGGGACGATGTCCTCCTTGAGCGCCAGCTTCACCCCGTCGGCCAGCGACTGCAGCAGGCCCTGCGGTCCGACCCGGTTCGGGCCGACCCGCATCTGCATCCAGGACACCACCCGGCGCTCGAACCAGATGTTGAACAGGGTCAGCACGACCAGGATCGCGAAGGCGGCCACCGCCTTGATCACGACCAGGATGAACCACCACGGGATGTGGGTGTCGAAGCTCCCGAGGAACCAGTGGTCCATGTTGGTTGGTACCTGCGGCATCAGCTCTCCACCTCGGCGGATCGGCTCGGAGTCTGCGCGACGGACCGTACGGCGCTCGCGGTCACGTCGCCCGGCGCGGCGGCCGGGTCGAGCAGCGCGGCGGGCACTGCCCGGCCGATGGCCACCATCGCGCCGGTGTCGGCGCACAGGGTGGCCCGCACGTGCGAGCCGGGCGAGTTGGTCGGCAGCCAGACCACCCGGTCGGGCAGCGTGTCGATCGCCAGCGGCAGGATGATCGTGCCCGCGTCGGTGGAGACCGCGATCCGGTCGCCCTCGGCCGCGCCGAGCTCCGCCGCGGTGGCCTTCGAGAGCCGGACCACCGGCTCGCGCGCCGTGCCGGCCAGGTGCTTCTCGCCCTCCTGCAGCCGTCCGTCGTCGAGCAGCAGGTGGTGGGTCGCCAGGACCGCCTGTCCGGCGGCCGGGGCGGGCAGCGGGCGGGCCGAGCGGTAGGGCCGCGAGGCCGGGATCCCGTCCCAGCCGCCGAGCGCGGCCAGTTCGCGGCGGGCCGAGGCCACGTCGGGCAGGGCCAGATGCGCGTCCATCGCGTCGGCGAGGCCGTACAGCACCCGCAGGTCGGACATCCCGCCGACCACGGTCTGCTCCACCTCGGGATTCAGCGCCGCCTCGAAGGTGCGCGCCCTGCCCTCCCAGTCCACGAAGGTGCCGCCCTTCTCGGCCACCGCCGCGACCGGGAACACCACGTCGGCCCGCTCGGTCACCGCGGAGGGCCGCTGCTCCAGCGCGACCAGGAAGCCGACCGCGTCCAGGGCGGCCAGCGCCCCGGCCGGGTCGGGCAGGTCGTCCGGGTCGACCCCGCCGACCAGCAGCGCCCTGATGCTCCCGCCGCGCACCGCCTCCAGGATCGCGTCGCCGTCGCGCCCGTCCAGAGTCGGCAGCGCACGCACGCCCCAGGCGGTGGCGACCTCGGCGCGGGCCCGCGAGTCCTCGGCGGGGCGGCCGCCGGGCAGCAGGTTGTACAGCGCCCCGGCCTCGATCGCGCCGCGCTCCCCGGCCCGGCGCGGGATCCAGCCGAGCTTGGCCCCGGTGGCCTCGGCCAGCCGCAGCGCGGCGCTGAGCGCGCCCGGCACGCAGGCCAGCCGCTCGCCGACCAGGATCACCGCGCCCGGCCGCCGCAGCAGCTCCGCGGTGCGCTGCCCGGCCGCGTCGAGGCCGGCCAGCTCGGTTCCGGCGGCCAGCGCGCCGAGGAACTCCGGCTCGGTGTGCGGGGCGGCCTTGAGCAGCACCCCGTCCAGCTTGCGCAGGCCGCGAGTCTCCACCGGAGCTATGGCGACGACCGCCGTGTGCGCCTTCGCGACCGCCTTGCGCAGCCGCAGGAACACGATCGGCGACTCGTCCTCGGGCTCCAGGCCGACCAGCAGCACCGCCGGGGCCTTGTCGAGGTCCTGATACGTGGTGGCCAGCGGCTTGCCGGCCACGTGCGCGGCCAGGAACTCGGCCTCCTCGGCGGAGTGCGGCCGGGCCCGGAAGTCCAGGTCGTTGGTGTCCAGGGCGATCCGGGCGAACTTCGCGTACGCGTACGCGTCCTCCAGGGTGGCCCGGCCGCCGACCAGCACCCCGGCCGCGCCGCGGGCCGCGCGCAGCCCGGTGGCCGCCGCGTCCAGGGCCTCGGGCCAGGAGGCCGGAACCATTTCGCCGCCGCGGCGCACCAGCGGGCTGCGGATGCGGTCGCGGGCGGTGGCGTACTGGAAGGCCCAGCGGCCCTTGTCGCAGTTCCACTCCTCGTTGACCAGCGCGTCCTCCCCGGCCAGCCGTCGCAGCACCTTGCCGCGCCGGTGGTCGGTGCGCAGCGAGCAGCCGGAGGCGCAGTGCTCGCAGGCGCTCGGCGAGGAGACCAGGTCGAAGGGCCGGGCCCGGAACCGGTAGGCCGCCCCGGTCAGCGCGCCGACCGGGCAGATCTGCACGGTGTTGCCGGAGAAGTAGGAGCTGAACTCCTGGTCCCCGGCCACCGAGATGCCGACCTGCTGGTTCGCGCCGCGCTCGATCAGCGAGATGAACGGGTCGCCGGCGATCTGCTCGGAGAAGCGGGTGCAGCGGGCACACTGCACGCAGCGCTCCCGGTCCAGCAGCACCTGCGTGGACAGCGCGATCGGCTTGGCGAAGGTGCGCTTGGGCCCCTCGAACCGGGTCTCGCCGCGCCCGTTGGACAGCGCCTGGTTCTGCAGCGGGCACTCGCCGCCCTTGTCGCAGACCGGGCAGTCCAGCGGGTGGTTGATCAGCAGCATTTCCATCACGCCGTGCTGGGCCTTGTCGGCCACCGGCGAGGAGTGCTGGGTCTTGACGACCATCCCGTCGGTGACGGTGGTGGTGCACGAGGCCAGCGGCTTGCGCTGCCCCTCCACCTCGACCAGGCACTGGCGGCAGGCGCCGACCGGGTCGAGCAGCGGGTGGTCGCAGAAGCGCGGGATCGAGATGCCCAGCCGCTCGGCGGTCCGGATCACCAGCTCGCCCTTGGGCGCCGTGGTCGCGATGCCGTCGATGGTCAGCGCGACGTGCCCCTCGGGCACGGCCGGCGGCGGGGCGTCCGCGCCCCCGCTCTGCGCGGGGAGGTTGGAGGTGACGGTCATGCGCGGGCTCCCGTCGTGGCCAGGGCCGGCGCCCACACGGTGCACAGCGCCGGGTCGAAGGGGCAGGAGCCGAGCCGCAGGTGCTCCAGGTACTCGTCCCGGAAGTACTGGATCGACGAGGTGATCGGCGAGGTGGCGCCGTCGCCGAGGGCGCAGAAGGCCCGGCCCAGGATGTTCTCGGACAGGTCCAGCAGCTTGGCCAGGTCGTCCTCGGAGCCCTGGCCTGCCTCCAGCCGCTTGAGCAGCTGGACCAGCCAGTAGGTGCCCTCGCGGCAGGGGGTGCACTTGCCGCAGGACTCGTGCATGTAGAACTCGGTCCAGCGCAGCACGGCGCGCACCACGCATACGGTCTCGTCGAAGATCTGCAGCGCCCGGGTGCCGAGCATGGACCCGGCCGCGCCGACGTTCTCGTAGTCCAGCGGGACGTCGAGGTGTTCCTCGGTCAGCAGCGGGGTGGAGGAGCCGCCGGGGGTCCAGAACTTCAGCCGGTGCCCGCCGCGCACTCCCCCGGCCAGGTCGAGCAGCTCACGCAGCGTCAGGCCCAGCGGTCCCTCGTACTGGCCGGGCCGGGTCACGTGCCCGGACAGCGAGTAGAGCACGAAGCCGGGGGACTTCTCGGTGCCGAAGGAGCGGAACCACTCCACGCCCTCGCGCACGATCGCGGGAACCGAGGCGATGGACTCCACGTTGTTCACCACAGTGGGGCTGGCGTACAGCCCCTCGATGGCCGGGAAGGGAGGCCGCAGCCGGGGCTGTCCGCGATAGCCCTCCAGCGAGTCGAGCAGCGCGGTCTCCTCGCCGCAGATGTACGCGCCCGCGCCGGCGTGCACGACGATCTCCAGGTCGTAGCCGGAGCCGAGCACGTTCTTGCCTGCGTAACCAGCCGCGTAGGCCTCGCGCACTGCCGCTTGCAGTCGACGCAGCACGTGCACGACCTCGCCGCGCAGGTAGATGAAGGCGTGGTTGGCGCGGATCGCGTAGGAGGCGATGATCACGCCCTCGATCAGCTCGTGCGGGTTGGCAAGCAGGAACGGGATGTCCTTGCAGGTGCCCGGTTCCGACTCGTCCGCGTTGACCACGAGGTAGTGCGGTTTGCCGTCGCCCTGCGGGATGAAGGACCACTTCAGCCCGGTCGGGAAGCCCGCGCCGCCGCGGCCACGCAGCCCGGAGTCCTTCACCAGCTTGATCACGTCGTCCGGCGGCATGGCCAGGGCCTTGTGCACCGCCTGGTAGCCGTCGTGCCTGCGGTAACCCTCCAGCGTGTAGGAACGCGGATCGTCCCACGCCCGGGAGAGCACCGGGGTCAGCTTGCTCATGCCTGGTCCTCCGACGGTGAAGCCTGATTCTCCTGGCGCACCAGCCTCAGCCCCTCGAGAGTCGCCGGTCCGGCCGGCCCGCCCGCGTCCACGACGCCTGGCCGCTCGTCCTCGAAGCCGGCCAGGATCCGCTCCATCTCCCGGAAGCTGCACAGCGACGGGCCGCGGCTCGGGGTGACCTCGCGCCCGGCCAGCAGGTCGTCGACCAGCTGCACCGCGGTACGCGGGGTCATGTTGTCGAAGAACTCCCAGTTGACCGTCATCATCGGGGCGAAGTCGCAGGCCGCGTTGCACTCGATGTGCTCCAGCGTCAGGCTGCGCTCACGCCCCGGGGCGTCCGGCGTCTGTTCGTCGTTGCCGATCGCCAGGTGCGCCTTGAGGGTGGCGAAGATCTCGTCGCCGCCCATGACCGCGCACAGCGTGTTCGTGCACACTCCGACGTGGTAGTCGCCGACCGGCTTGCTCTTGTACATCGAGTAGAACGTGGAGACCGCCGAGACCTCCGCCGTCGACAGGCCCAGCAACTCGGCGCAGAACGCGATGCCGTCGCCGGTGACGTAGCCCTCCTCGGACTGCACCAGGTGCAGCAGCGGCAGCAGGGCCGAGCGCGGCTGCGGGTACCGCGCGATGAGCGCTTGGGCGTCCTTGACCAAGCGCTCACGCACCTCCGGCGCGTCAGCGTACGAAGTCTGCGTCGTGGGGGCCGTCGTGTTGGCGCCCGCGTTCGGGCCGCGGCTGATGAAGACGTCGGTCACCGGTCCACCCCTCCCATCACCGGGTCGATCGAGGCGACCGCGACGATCACGTCGGCCACCATCGAGCCCTCGCACATGGCGGCCGCGGCCTGCAGGTTGTTGAAGGACGGGTCGCGGAAGTGCACCCGGTAGGGCCGGGTGCCGCCGTCCGAGACCACGTGGCAGCCGAGCTCGCCCTTGGCGGACTCCACGGCCACGTACACCTGGCCGGGCGGCACGTGGAAGCCCTCGGTCACCAGCTTGAAGTGGTGGATCAGGGCCTCCATCGACTCGCCCATGATGTGCCGGATGTGGTCCAGCGAGTTGCCCATCCCGTCCCCGCCGAGGGCGAGCTGCGCGGGCCAGGCGATCTTCTTGTCCTCGACCATGACCGGGCCGGGCTTGAGCTTGTCCAGGCACTGCTCGACGATCTTGAGCGACTGGTAGCACTCATCCATCCGCAGCCGGTAGCGGCCGTAGGCGTCCGCTGTGTCCCAGGTGCACACGTCGAAGTCGTAGGTCTCGTAGCCGCAGTACGGCTGCGACTTACGCAGGTCGTGCGGCAGCCCGGTCGACCGGAGGATCGGCCCGGTGATCCCGAGCGCCATACAGCCCGTCAGATCAAGGTGCCCGACGCCCTGGGTCCGCCCCTTGAAGATCGCGTTCTCGTTGCACAGCGCCTCGATGTCCTTCATCCGCTTGGGCATCAGGGCCAGGAACTCGCGGACCTTGTCCACCGCGCCGGGCGGCAGGTCCTGGGCCAGGCCGCCGGGCCGGATGTACGCGTGGTTCATCCGCAGCCCGGTGATCATCTCGAAGATGTCCAGGACCAGCTCGCGCTCCCGGAATCCGAAGATCATCGCGGACAGCGCGCCCATCTCCATGCCGCCGGTGGCGATGCAGACCAGGTGCGAGGAGATCCGGTTCAGCTCCATCAGCATCACCCGGATGACGCTGGCCCGGTCCGGCACCTGCTCCTCGACCCCGAGCAGCTTCTCCACCGCGAGGCAGTAGGCCGTCTCCTGGAAGAACGGGGTGAGGTAGTCCATCCGCGTCACGAAGGTGGTGCCCTGGGTCCAGTTGCGGAACTCCAGGTTCTTCTCGATCCCGGTGTGCAGGTAGCCGATGCCGACCCGGGTCTCGGTGACCGTCTCGCCCTCGAGCTCCAGGATCAGCCGCAGCACGCCGTGCGTCGAAGGGTGCTGCGGGCCCATGTTGACGACGATGCGCTCCTCGGGCGCCTCGCCCAGGGAGTCGGCGATCTCGTCCCAGTCGCCGCCGGTGATGGTGAAGACGCGGCCCTCGTGCGCGTCCTCGCCGGTGCCGTACGGGTCGCCGTGCAGCTCTTCGGCCCCGGGTGCGCTGGAACCGGCGTCGGACATGTCGTCGGCCGTCCTCTCGACTTGAACAGTCATCAGCACTGTGTCCAATTCACTGATACGCCCTCCGCTGGTCGGGCGCCGGAATCTGCGCGCCCTTGAACTCGACCGGAATGCCGCCCAGCGGGTAGTCCTTGCGCTGCGGGTGGCCGGGCCAGTCGTCCGGCATCAGGATCCTGGTGAGCGCCGGGTGGCCGTCGAAGACGATCCCGAACATGTCCCAGGTCTCGCGCTCGTGCCAGTCCACCGCCGGGTACACGCCGTACAGCGACGGGATGTGCGGGTCCGCGTCGGGACAGGTGGTCTCCAGCTGGATCCGCCGGTTGTGCGTGATCGACATCAGCGGCACCGCGGCGTGCAGCTCGTGCCCGGCTTCCTGCGGGAAGTGCACGCCGGAAACCCCGAGGCACAGCTCGAACCGCAGCGCAGGATCATCGCGAAGCGTCCGAGCCACCTGCACCCAGTGCTCGCGGCGGACCTGGAACGTCAACTGATCGCGGTAGAGCACGACCCGCTCGATCGCCAGCTCCGGGGCCAGGCCCTGCTCGTCGAGCGCGCCGAACAACTCGTTCTCGACCTCGTCGAAGTAGCCGCCGTAGGGCCGGGGCGACTGGCCGGGCAGCTCGATCCGGCGCACCAGCCGGCCGTAGCCCGAGGTGTCCCCGCCGCCCGAGTTCGGGAACATCCCCTTGCGGACGGCGATGACCTCCGCCTCCTGCACCGCCAGCGGCTGCGGCTTCTGCACGGCTCCCGGATCACTCACGCCAGCAGCCCCTTCATCTCAATCGTCGGCAGGGCCTTCATCGCCGCCTCCTCGGCGGCGCGGGCCGCCTTCACCCGGTCCACGCCCAGCGGCATGGCCTGGATCTCGGCGTGCAGCTTGAGGATCGCGTCCATCAGCATCTCGGGCCGGGGCGGGCAGCCGGGCAGGTAGATGTCCACCGGCACCACGTGGTCCACGCCCTGCACGATCGCGTAGTTGTTGAACATGCCGCCCGAGGACGCGCAGACGCCCATCGACAGCACCCACTTGGGGTTGGGCATCTGGTCGTAGATCTGGCGCAGCACCGGGGCCATCTTCTGGCTGACCCGGCCGGCCACGATCATCAGGTCGGCCTGCCGGGGCGAGGCCCGGAAGACCTCCATGCCGAAGCGGGCCAGGTCGTAGCGGCCCGCCCCGGTGGCCATCATCTCGATCGCGCAGCAGGCCAGCCCGAAGGTGGCCGGCCACAGCGAGCCCTTGCGCATGTACCCGGCCAGTCCCTCGACCGTGGTCAGCAGGAACCCGCTGGGAAGTTTCTCCTCGATCCCCATCTGACGACCCCTCTCAGTCCCAGTCCAGGCCGCCGCGCCGCCACACGTAGGCGTACGCGACCAGGACGCTCAGGACGAACAGGACCATCTCCGCGAGCCCGAACCAGCCGAGCGCGTCGAAGGCGACGGCCCACGGGTAGAGGAAGACGATCTCGATGTCGAACACGATGAACAGCATCGCGGTCAGGTAGTACTTCACCGGGAACCGGACTCCGCCGACCGGCTGCGGGGACGGCTCGATGCCGCACTCGTAGCTGTCGTACTTGGCCCGGTTGTACCGTTTCGGGCCGGTGAGTGAGCCCATGATCAGCGAGAACACCGCGAATCCGGCCGCGATCAGGCCCAGGGCCAGGACCGGCACGTACGTGTCCACACGCGCCGCCACCTCTCCGCCGCTAGTCGTATCCGCCGGCGTCGTCGTCGACGGGTGGCACCGTTCTTCGGCTCGGCGAGCGGCCGTCCCGGGGATCCGGGACTGCCGACCGCTCGTGAAGTCATTCACAAGCTGGGGACAAAATTGGCCGCAAGTGTTGCCGACCGACGGCAATCCTACGGCGTATCAGATGTGATCCTCGACACGGGTCACCCCTTCGGCCACCCACTGATCCGTAACGTAGTCCTTACAACGCGGTTCGCGCTGTGTGATCTACATCACGCGCTGGTCAGAGGCCTAAAGACAAGTCCGGGACCTGATTCAGACATTTCGTGATGATCTACGCCGGTGAGCCCCGCCACAGCCCGCCGGGTGACTCCAGACGACCGTACGGCGCATCGCGCCCGGGAACCGATTGGCGCCCGCGATGCGGACGCCCGATTTGATTCGGTGCCTCTACGTCATGTAGAAGCCGATCACTGTTCGCTTGTACGTTCGTGAACCCCGCCTGCGACCTCAGCAGGCCTCCCAGTCCACGTCGAAGCCGGAGCAGACCTGGGCGTCGGCGATGTTGTAGCCGCGCGAGGCCGCGCCGGTCTTCGTGGCGGACCGCACCAGGCCGGACGCGTCGTTGTAGTCGACCACGGTGGAGCAGGACACCGTGCCGGAGCCCTGCAGCCGGGCCCGCACGACGTAGTACATCGCGTTGACGTCGAGCGGCAGCGTCTTGCTGAACGGCAGCGCGGAGACGCCGAGGCTCGATCCGTCGGGTCCGTAGGTGATCTCGATCCCGTCCGGCGCCTTCCCGCTGCACGAGAAGGTGACGGTCTGCGCGCCGGGAGGTGCCGGCGCCGCGCTGGTAGGGACCTGGCTCGTCGGGACCTGGCTGGTCTGTGCCGCCTGGCCGGTGGTCACCGCGCCGGCGCCGAGCGCCTCCCGTCCGCCCTTCGCGGCCGCGCTCGCCATGACGGCTCCGGCGGTCCTGGCCGCGGAGTTCGTGCCGACCGCCGCGCCGACCGCGACGATCAGGACGAAGACCACGGCGATCGAGCCGAGCACGACCGGCACGATCCAGCCGGACTTCTTCCCGGACGGCGTGGGTGGCGCGGGCGGCGCGAGCCGCGGGTAGTGCCGATCGGACAGCTGAATGCGCTCCGGCATGGATCCCCCCTCGGGATGGGCGCTCCGTTCGGAGCACTGAGATCCATGTCAGCGCGATGGTCCGCGTCGGGCAATGCGCCCTTCGGCACCGACCGGCAGGGACCATGGTCCCGAACCCGCGGTGTGGTGCGGTGCGAGGGCGGGCGCGGGCTCAGGCCCGGGGCGCGACCTTCGTCAGGCCATTGATGATGCGGTCCATCGCGTCGCCGCCGCGCGGGTCGGTGAGGTTGGCCAGCAGCTTGAGGGTGAAGCGCATCAGCATCGCGTGGGACAGGCCGCGCTGGGTGGCGAGCCGCATCACCTTCGGATTGCCTATCAACCCGACGAAGAGCCGGCCGAGCGTGTAGTAGCCGCCGTAGGTCTGGCCCAGGGTCTTGGGGTAGTCGGACAGCGCCAGCTCGCGGTCGTAGGCGGTGCGGCGGGAGTTGGCCTGGGCGATGACCCGGGCCGCGATCTCGCCGGACTCCATGGCGTACGCGATGCCCTCGCCGTTGAACGGGTTGACCATGCCGCCCGCGTCGCCGACCAGCAGCAGCCCGCGGGTGTAGTGCGGCTTGCGGTTGAAGCCCATCGGCAGCGCCGCGCCGCGGATCGGGACGGTGCGGTTCTCCTCGGTCATCTCCCACTCCGGCGGGGTGGTGGCCAGCCAGCGGCGCATCATCTCGCGGTAGTCCACGCTGCCGAAGGCGCTCGAGGTGTTGAGGATGCCCAGGCCGATGTTCGAGGTGCCGTCGCCCATGCCGAAGATCCAGCCGTAGCCGGGCAGCAGCCGGTCGGGGTTGTCCGCGTCCCGCAGCTCCAGCCAGGACTCCAGCCAGTCGTCGTCGTGCCGCGGGGTCTTGTAGTACGCGCGGTAGGCCACGCCCATCGGCCGGTCGTCCCGCTTGTGCAGGCCCATCGCGATGGACAGCCGGGTGGAGTTCCCGTCCGCGGCAACGACGATCGGGGCGCTGAAGGTGGTCTCCCGCTTCTCGGGGCCCACCTTCGCGGTAACGCCGGTGATCCGCGAGGTGCGCGAGTCCAGCACCGGTCCGGTCACGTTGCAGTGCTCCAGCAGCCGGGCGCCGGCCTTCTGGGCCTGGCGGGCCAGCAGCTCGTCGAAGTCGGAGCGCGGCCGCACCAGCCCGTAGTTCGGGTGCGAGGCCAGCTCGGGCCACTCCAGCTCCAGCTGCTTGCCGCCGCCGACGATGCGCAGGCCCTTGTTGTGCAGCCAGCCGTTCTGCGGCGAGGTGTCCACGCCCATCCGGATCAGCTGGGTGACCGCGCGCGGGGTCAGTCCGTCGCCGCAGATCTTCTCCCGCGGGAACTCGGACTTCTCCAGCAGCAGGACGTCGAGTCCGGCCTGCGCGAGGTGGTACGCCGTGGCGGAGCCGGCCGGGCCCGCGCCGACGACGATCACGTCCGCGGACTCGTCCGAGGCGGCGCGGTTCTGCGTGGCAGCGTCTTGAGTGGGCACATAGGCAGTTTAGAGCGTGCGCGGAGTGGTGGCCGGGCTCGCGTGCCGATGACCTTCGCCTGGCTGCGTTGTCGTCGCTCTTCGAGCGCGCTTCGCGTACGGCCTGCGCAACAGTGCCGCATCTGCGGCTGACGCCGCCTGGCCGCTGCGCAGACCTCCTCCGCCTTGCCCCACGCGGCGCCAGCCGCATATCCGGCAGAGTCGGCCCTCGACCCGCCCGCTGATCCGGCCACCACCCCGCGCACGCTCTTAGACAACGCTCAACCCGAGGGGGCCGGTGCGCTCCCCGCCACGGCGGAAGTGCCAGGATGGATCCATGAGCAGAGCCTCCCTGGACAAGGAGCCGCACGAGGTCGCCGCGATGTTCGACGGCGTCGCGGAGCGTTACGACTTCACCAACGACGTGCTGTCGCTGGGGCAGGCCCGGGCCTGGCGGCGCGCCGTGGCCGCGGCGGTGGACGCGAAGCCGGGCGAGCGGATCCTGGACCTGGCGGCCGGCACCGGCACCTCCTCGGTCCCGTTCCAGCAGGCCGGGGCCTCGGTGGTGGCCTGCGACTTCTCGCTCGGGATGCTGGACGTGGGCCGCAGCCGCAACCCCCATCTCAGCTTCGCGGCGGGCGACGCGCTGCGGCTGCCGTTCCGCGACGGCGCGTTCGACGCGGTGACGATCTCCTTCGGGCTGCGCAACGTCGCCGACACCACGGCCGGGCTGCGCGAGCTGCGCCGGGTCACCAAGCCGGGCGGCCGGCTCGTGGTGTGCGAGTTCTCACATCCGACGAACGGGCCGTTCCGGACCGTCTACCTCGAGTACCTGATGCGCGCGCTGCCGCAGCTCTCCCAGCGGTTCGCGTCGAATCCGGACGCGTACGTGTACCTCGCCGAGTCCATCCGGGCGTGGCCGGACCAGCGTGGCCTCGCCACGCTCATCCAGGCCTCCGGCTGGTCACGGGTGGCATGGCGGGACCTGACCGGCGGGATTGTCGCCCTGCACCGCGGCTACGCCTGATCCAGGCCGGACGGCCTACGCCTGATCCCGGTGCACGATCGTCCCGCCCAGCACCGTGGCGACGCAGCGGTGCGTACCGGCCGCTGCCGCGTCGAGCAGAGCTGAGTAGGCGTCAGTCGGCTCCGGCAGGCTAGGCAGCGCGAAGACCGCCAGGTCCGCCCTCGCCCCTGCCTCGAGCCGGCCCACGTCCGTCAGCCCCATGGCCGCCGCGCCGCCGAGCGTGGCCGCCTCGACGATCCGCCGATCCAGATCCGCCGCCGAGTAGCCCTGACTCCGAGCCAGGTCGCGCAGGGTGGCCGCCTCCTCCAGCAGGTCAAGGCTCGGGCTGGAGGCCAGCGAGTCGGTGCCGATGGCGAAGGGCGAGTTCTCGGCGAGGTAGTCCGCGATCGGCGGCTCACCGGCCTGCAGGATGCGGTTCGAGCGCACGCAGAGCGCCGCGTAGACGCCGCGCGAGCGCAGCACGTCCCGGTCGGCCCCGTCGCAGTGCACGCAGTGCGCAGCGTGCACGTCCGGGCCGAGCGCGCCGATCTTGTCCAGGTAGCCGACCGGACTCAGCCCGCTGCCGCCGTCGCGGATCAGCTCCATCGACTTGCCGAAAGCGATCATGTTCTGCGCGAACGGGCCGTCCCCGGTCGCGACGTACTGGACCTCGGCCGGGGACTCCGCGACGTGCGTGTGCGTACGCAGGCCCCGTTCACGGGCGATCGCCATGCAGTCCACGAAGACCGCGGTGGAGATCGTGTACGGCGTGTGCGGAGACATGCCGACCGTGCGGCTCGCCGGGGCACCCTTCAGTGCGGCGACGATGCGCGCGCGCCCCGAATCGGACCAGCTCTGCGCATCCTCGAACACGGCCTCGAGATACGAGATCCCGGCGATCCCGGACCGCGCGGTGGGCTGCAGCACCTCGGGCTCGGTGACGATGTCGGCGACGGCGGTGGTGCCGGTCTTGAACATCAGGTGCACGCCGCGCCGGGCGGACTCCTGCCACATCGCCTCGGTGAAGGTGGGCCGCTTCTCGACCATGCGGCCGAGCCAGACCGGGAAGGGCTCGCCGAGCGAGTTGAGCTCTTCGAAGTCGGTGTACTGCAAGTGCGCGTGCGCATTGACCAGGCCGGGGGTCAGCACTCCGGTCCAGGCCCGCTCGCGGACGCCGGGATGCCGGGCGGCGAGCTCTTCGCGGGGTCCGACCTCGGCGATCCGGTCACCGTCCACGAGGACCGCGCCGTCTCTGAACGGCTCGGAGACCGCAGGCAGGACTATGGGCGCACTGTGCAGAGTCAGCATGTACCGAGCCTATTGGATGCGGGTGCTGATGGCCCTGGAGTGGGCACAAGACCGCCACCCGACGCCAGACCCGGCGAACCGCCGGCCGAAATGCCGGGCGCGACGCGCGGGGGCGCACTCGGCTGGGCGCTGGACGAAACACTCGGCAGCGCACTCGGCCGGACGCCGGTCGACGGTGTCGGCGACGCACTGGGCGATGCGCTCGCCGACGCTCTCGCTGAAGCACTCGGCGACGCGCTGGGCGGAGTCACCCCACACGGCGGGTTGTTGATCGACAGGTAGTCGTCATCGATGTTCATCGTCACACCGCCATAAGCCACGTTGACGTTGCCGAGGTACTGGTGCACGCGCTGCACCGGCCACGCCGAGGCCGGAGTGGCCTTGAGATCTGCGTCGGCCACACCATTCCAGTGCGCGATGTCCACCACGTCGGGCTCGGTCATCTTGCCCCGGTGCGCGACCAGGTCGGCGATACCGGTGCTGGCACTGCTGTAGACCGCCGAGCGGTAGCCCTGCGCATGCAGCTCCGCTGTCCATGCGGACAGGAAGGCCAGCGCCGCCGCACTCTGCGCAGTCGTCTTGTACGACTCCATGTCGTAGTAGAGCAGCGTCCCGGCGGCGAAGCCGAGAGCGCTGGCCTGGACGACCGCATCGTCGGCGCTCCGCTTCCCGAGGGTCGCGGGCGCGGTGGCGGTCAGCGAATCCCAAGCTGCCTGCCAGCCGACGTAGAGCGGCATGAAATGCCAGCCGGACGCGGCCCGTGCAGTGACCCAACTGCGCGTCAGACTCGGCTGCGCACAGGCACGGTCGGAGCCGCCGATGTAGACACCCACGGTGTTGAACGGCGATGCGGCCCAGGCTTTCATCTGGCCGGTGCTGGGCGCGGTGCAGGTGTCGAAGCCTAGGCCGGTGACCAGGTTGGTGCCCCGTACGATCTCGACCGGTGCGGAGTCGTGTGCTGGCGTAAGGCCGAGAACCCCCGGGGTGATGACCGCGTCTGGAGCGGGCTGTGGCAGCCCGGCGGTCGCGAGTGCGCCGAGGACGGTCGTGCGGTCGTCCCCGTAGCTCGCGGTGACCGCGATGCCGGGCGCAGTCACGTCGATCTCCGCGGAGACGCGATGGTCGAGCGCAACGGTGGCGCTGTCGGTGGACCGGGTGAGGTTGGGCTGGATGAGCAGCGCACCGGTGCGCCGTCCGGCTCCGTGTGCCGGGCACTCCTCCTGCGCGCCGGGCTGACCAAGGTAGACGGCGTGCACGTCGAAGCGCACGCAGGCGGTGGGGTGCGCGGCCAGGTCGACGACCCGCCACGAACTCGGCACGGCGAAATCGCGGCCGAGGTAGGTCACGGTCTTCGCGAGATAGGGCAGCGTTGCGGCGCGCGACGCGGATGAGGACGAGGACGAGGACGAGGACGAGGACCAAACGGAGCGTGCGGCGGCCGGTTCCGGCCCCGTGAAAACTGCGGCGCCCGCCGCCACCGCAACCGCGACCGCTGTCGCACCGACGCGGTACAACCTGTCGTCCAAGCCCACGAAAACCCCCAGTGCGTTCCCGAGTGGATCACTCGGAACGTAACAGGGACTACTCAGTGAACGACCGGTCTGGTCCAACGTGTCGGACAAACACACCAATTTGGCCTAACAAAACATCTCATCGTTTTGCTGGCGGCCGCCCCTCAGGCTTGCCTTCCCCAAGGGGCTCCACTTTGGCTGCGCAGCACCCACCGCCCGGCAAAACGAACTGACGCCAGCTCACCTGCTGACGTCAACTCACCTCGACCAACGGCAGCGCCGTCGACGAGATGTGCGAGCGGACCTGGTCGTCGACCGGGTCGTTCGCCGGGTCGGTGTGCACGACGAGGTGGTTGTAGAGGGTGTCGCGCTGCGCGGGGATCCGCCCCGCGGTCCGGATGAGGTGGATCAGCTCCATCCGGTTGGACCGGTGCCGCGCGCCGGCCGAGGAGACCACGTTCTCCTCCAGCATCACCGAGCCGAGGTCGTCCGCGCCGTAGTGCAGGGTCAGCTGCCCGGCCTCCTTGCCGACGGTCAGCCAGGAGCCCTGGATGTGCGCGACGTTGTGCAGGAACAGCCGGGAGATCGCGATCATCCGGATGTACTCGATCGTCGTGGCCTGGGTGCGGCCCTTCAGGTGGTTGTTCTCCGGCTGGTAGGTGTACGGGATGAACGCGCGGAACCCGCCGGTGCGGTCCTGCACCTCGCGGATCATCGCGATGTGCCGGATGCGCTCCGCGTTCGTCTCGCCGGTCCCCAGCAGCATCGTCGAGGTCGACTCGAGGCCCAGCCGGTGCGCCGTCTCCATGATCTCCAGCCAGCGCTCGCCGGACTCCTTGAGCGGGGCGATGGCGGTGCGCGGGCGCTCGGGCAGCAGTTCGGCCCCGGCCCCCGCGAAGGAGTCCAGGCCCGCCGCCTTCAGCCGCGAGATCGCCGCCTCGATCGACACGTCCGAGACCTTCGCCATGTGCTGGACCTCGGAGGCCCCGAGCGAGTGGATGACCAGCTGCGGGTACTCGGCCTTGATCGCGGAAAAGGCCTGCTCGTAGTACTCGACCCCGTAGTCCGGGTGGTGCCCGCCCTGGAACATGATCTGGGTGCCGCCGAGCGCCACGGTCTCGGCGCACCGCCGCAGGATCTCGTCCAGGTCCCGCGACCAGCCCTTGTCCGACTTCGGCGGGGCGTAGAACGCGCAGAACTTGCACGCCGTCACGCACACGTTCGTGTAGTTGATGTTCCGCTCGATGATGTAAGTCGCGATGTCGACCGTGTCCGCGTACCGCTTACGACGCGCGGCGTCTGCAGCCCGGCCGAGCGCGTGCAGCGGCGCGTGCCGGTAAAGCTCAAGCGCCTCCTCCTCGGAGATGCGCCCGCCGTCGGCCGCGCGGTCGAGGGCGTCCTGAAGCTGCGTGCCGAGCGAAACCATCTGACTACCGACCCTCTCCCGTTACGTTGCTACCCCGTCCAGCCTACGCGGCGGGGGCGAGCAGCTCGATCCGCACCTCAGGATCGGCCCCGATCTGCGGCCCGACCCGGCGGGCGAACTCGCGTACGCCGTCGAGCTGGCGCGGCCCGAGCGAGAAGTCGAGCGTGGTGAAGTAACGCTCCAGGGTGGCGGCGTCGAAGTCCTCCCAGCGGGCGGCCTGGGTGGCGACCTTGTCCACCTCGGCCATCGCCAGCTGCAGCGAGCGCAGGAACGCCTCGTGGACCTCGTGGGTCAGCGCGGGCTGCCGGGCGAGGAAGTCGCGGCGCACCGCCCACACGGCGAAGACCATCGGCAGCCCGGACCAGTCCCGCCACGCTTCGCCGAGGTCGAGCACGCGCAGGCCGAGCCGGGGCGCCTCGTGCAGCGAGGCACGCAGCGCCGCGTCCCCGATCAGGACGCCGGCAGCCGCCTCCCGCATCATCTCGCCCAGATCCGGCGGGCAGGAGTAGTACGAGGGCTGCACGCCGTACCGCTCGCGGAGCACGAGCTGCGCCAGCTGGACGGTCGTGCGCGAGGTGGACCCCAGCGCGACCCGCTCCCCGCCCAGGTCCGCGAACGGCAGCTGCGACACCAGGTTGCAGGACATCACCGGCCCGTCCGACCCGACCGCGACGTCGGGCAGCACGACGAGTTCGTCGGCGTGCTTCAGGTACTCGACCAGCGAGATCGGCCCGATGTCGAGCTCCCCCGCGACCAGCTGTTCGGACAGGCGTTCCGGGGTGTCCTTGACCAGGTCCAGGTCGAGCAGCGCGCCCGACCGGACCAGGCCCCAGTAGATGGGGATGCAGTTCAGGAACTGGATGTGCCCGACACGAGGTTTGTCCACGCCAAGCACACTACGCCGCCCCTTGATCCCGACCCGCGCCAGGAGGTCGCCGAACCAGCCGACCGGCCCGTCGGCGACGCGGACGTCCGGGAGGGCTCACGGTTCACTTGATCCCGACCTGGGCCAGCAGCGTGAACAGGCCGACCGGCCCCGTGGCGAGGTAGTCGTTCGGGAACATCAGCCGGTGGCAGCCGTCGAGTTCCAGCAGGTACTGAAGCTCGTTCCCGCTGCCGAGCACCGCGAAGCGAGTCGCATTGCCCGAGCATGGCGTTTTCGCAGCCGAGTCGGCTGTGCTCGCGCCCTCGGCCAGCGCCAGCGCCGCCGTCCCCTGAACCCCCGTCAGCTTCTTTCCGGCGACGAACAGCCCATCCGGATACGGATAGGTCGTCGCGTCGACCCGGAAGACGCACACCACGGTGACCGGGTTCGGTGCCGGATGCTTCACCTGGCTCCACGGAATCGCGTCAGCGCCGTTTTTGAGGCCCGGCAGGTATTTGTAAGCGGAGGGGCAGCCGGTCTCGACCTCGGTCTGGGTCAGGACCTGCGTGACCTTTGTCTCAGTCTCCGTCTTCCAGGGCAGGCCGTTCAGCGCGCTGAGCACGTTGACCAGCGGCTGGCCGCAGACGGTCAGCGGCAGCTTCGGCCGGACGACCGTCCCGTCCGACCCGACCAGCCCGAAGTCCGGTACCAGGAGCAGGTCGGCCGGGCACGCGATCGTCGCGCGCGCCGGCGCGGACGCGCTCGGCTGCTGCAGCAGTCTCAGGAACTCGGACAGCCCCGACGAGGCTCGCTGCGCAACAGCGAACTGCCAGGTCCCGTCCCCAGCCACTGCGTGCTGGTCGACGAAGCAGCGCACGACCGCCACCGCGCTGAAACCTTTGGGCAGCGCAGCCTCCGAGGTGAGTGTGCGTAGCTTGTCGATCGCCGGATCCGTCGAGGACTGCGGGCAGCTCTTCCCGCCAGTGCTCTGATACGCGAGCCCGCCACCGGGCTGCTCTGTCCCGACCGCCCCGGGGCTCGGGACCGTACTCTGCGTGACGCTCGACCCGACCCCGTTCCCGCCCGCCGACACGCTGCTCCCGCACCCCGCCACGAGTCCGATGCCGAGCAGCAGTCCAACCCCGTGCCATGCCCTCAATACCCGGGAGCGCCGCATCGGCCCGCCCTTCCCCATCCACCGTGCCGCCGTCCAGTCAGACGGCCTCAGGTTGGATGTGCGGCCCGGGCCCAGGGTTCCCGCCGCGATGGAGGACATGGACGAGCGACGTAGTAGTGGTGGAGGACGCAGTGGTGGAGGACATGGACGTGGAGGATCGCGAAAGGCTCCGCCCGCCAGCCTCTGCCCGACACCAACCCGTAAGGCTCTGCTGAGCAGCACCGCTCAATACGTCAGCACACCCGAAGACAGGCTGTGCTACTCGTCCCGTCCCGTGCCGCGCTCGCCCTCGCCGTCGCCCTCGAAGGAGGCTGTGTCACTCGTCGTCTTCGAACGAGGCCGCGTCGTCGAACTTCCTGCTCAGCTTCTGGGTGCGCGCGACGATCCCGGCGGACATCTCGTCACGCTGCTTCGACAGCACCACGAATGACGCCGCGCTCGAGAGCATCAGCGCGACGGCGAGCAGGGTCAGCTTCGAGAGCTGCGAGCTCAGGTCCATGTTGAAGACCGTTGCCACGCCCCACACCAGCAGCAGCGCGACGAGGAACAGCGCGAGCCGCAGCGTGGTGTATCTCAGCGTCGCGTGCCGGGTGTCGAACGCCGGCCCTGATGCGGCTGGATCCGTGGACTCGGCGGGTGTCACGACTGCCTGCTTGTCGCCGATTTGCTCGGTCATGGTCGCGGATTCCTTCGTGGCGGGGACCGTTTCACGGTACCTCACCGCTCCAGCGAGAGAGTCATCAGGATCTGGTCTCGATAGTCCTCCGCTCCGAGTCGTAGTGCGCCGGGCAGCCTGCCGTACTCGACATAGCCGCACTTCTTGTAGAAATCGTCGTTGCCGGTACCTCCTCGGCAGTCCAGCGTGAGCATTTCCAGACCCATGGCACGCGCGGCCCGCTCGACCTCGGCCATCAACTGCACTCCGTACCCACGACCCTGGAAGTCCGGATGCACCATGACCCGCTTCACCGTGCGCCAGTGCTCGGTGAGGCGGAACTGACTGTTCGTGATGAAGGCGAGCGCCGCCAGTCGACCTTCACCACCGAGGCCAGCGCCACGGCCCTCGACAACAGCGCCACCACCGCTGCCGCCGTGAGCAATGCCACCAACACTGCCGCCATACGCAACGCTGCCGCCGTGAGCAATGCCACCAACGCTGCCGTCTTGAGCGAGGCTGCCAATGCTGCCGCCGTGAACACCGGCATTGCCGAAACCGCCCGCGGCCTCATTGCCGCGAATGCCACCGCGAGAGCCCTCGCTCGGGGCCGCACCCGTCTCGCGGCCCACGATGAGGCGGTCATGACCCGCTGCCACGCCAACGAAGGCCTTGGCCGCAACCGGCAGCACATCATCCATTGCGACCGGCGGCACGAAGCCCACCGCTCCACCCGCGTTGGACACGTCGGTCCAGCAGGCGACTATCTCCGCCTGCAGCTTGTCGGTCAGGTCGGGGTCGACCGTGAATTCCAGCGCCATGACTCCAGTATGCATGAACATTCCGTATTGCGCATGTACTTTCAGGAAATCTCGACCGGCTTTTCCGGCATGCCCTCGTCGTCGAGTTGCCGCCTGACCTCTGTGGGCATGCCAAAGTCACATCCGCTGGCGCGATCGCGCCAGCGGATGTGAGTCGTTGAGAGTGCTACGCGCGTGGACGTGGGGCGGAATCGGATCACGGCGTCCGCCGGAGCGGACCGGGGTCCTACGCGAACGTCATGACCTGCGGGTGCTCGCGGCGGTCGGGATCCGGGCCGTCGAACTCGCGCACGATCTCGTAGCGGGTGTTGCGCTCGACCGGCGTGAAGCCGGCGTCGCGGATCAGCTCCAGCAGATCGTCGCGGGTCATCTTGTCCGGGGTGCCGAACTTGTCCGCATCGTGGGTGATCTTGTACTCGACCACCGAGCCGTCCAGGTCGTCGACGCCGTAGTTGAGGGCGAGCTGCGCCGTGGTCAGGCCGTGCATGACCCAGAAGCACTTGATGTGGTCGAAGTTGTCCAGCAGCAGCCGGGACACCGCGAAGGTGCGCAGCGCGTCGGCGCCGGTGGCCATCGGCTGGGTCATCAGCCGGTTGCGCTGCTTGCCGTCCTTCGAGTCGTGGAAGTCGTGCTGGAAGCGCAGCGGGATGAACACGGCGAAGCCGCCGGTCTCGTCCTGCAGCTCACGCAGCCGCAGGGCGTGGTCGACCCGGTGCCTCGGCTCCTCGATGTGGCCGTACAGCATGGTGCTCGGCGTACGCAGGCCCTTGCTGTGCGCGATCCGGTGGATGCGCGACCAGTCCTCCCAGTGCGTCGCGTGGTCCACGATCTTCGAGCGCACCTCCCAGTCGAAGATCTCGGCGCCGCCGCCGGTCAGCGACTCGAGCCCGGCGTCCATCAGCTCGTCCAGGATCGCGTCGGCGGTCAGGCCGGAGATCTTCTCGAACCAGTGGATCTCGGTGGCCGTGAACGCCTTGATCGACACCCCCGGCAGCACGGCCTTCAGCTCGCGGATCGACTTCGGGTAGTACCGCCACGGCAGGGTCGGGTGCAGGCCGTTGACGATGTGCAGCTCGGTGATGCCGTCCGGCTCCATCGCCTTGGCGAGCCGGACCGCCTCCTCGATGCGCATCGTGTACGCGTCCTTCTCGCCGGGCTTGCGCTGGAAGGAGCAGTAGGCGCACGAGGCCGAGCACACGTTCGTCATGTTCAGGTGCCGGTTGACGTTGAAGAACACCCGCTCGCCGTTCTTCACGGTGCGCACGTGGTGGGCCAGCTCGCCGAGCCAGGCCAGGTCGTCCGCGGCGTACAGCGCCACGCCGTCCTCGAAGCTGAGCCGCTGCCCGGCCAGGACCTTCTCTTCGAGCTCGCGCTTGAGTCCGGCGTCCATGGCCTGCGGCCTCCCTGGTCGAGGTGGTGGGGTCGGCTTCCGAGCCTACGCCACCGAAACGGTGGAGATTACGGGCGGTCTCGCTCGACCGGGGTGGTGCGATGCGGCTCGATCGGCGGCTGCCTGCCCTCCCACTTGGTGGACAGCGCGACAGTGGTCCGGGTGCGGGCCACGCCCCGGATCCGGTTGAGCCGGCCGATGATCTTCTCCAGGCCGTACGGATCGCCGGCCCGCACCTTCAGCAGATACGACTCCTCGCCCGCCACGAACCAGCAGTCCTCGATCTCGGTCACGTCCTTGAGCCTGCGCCCGACGTCCTCGAGGTCGGCCGCGTCTGAGAGCAGCACGCCGATCAACGCGGTCACGCCGAGGCCGACCGCTCCGGGGCTGACCACGGCCCGGTAGCCGGCGATCACCCCGGCCTGCTCGAGCCGGTTGATCCGGTCGGTGACGGTGGGTCCGGACAGCCCGACCAGCCGGGCCAACTCGGCGTAGGTCGCACGGCCGTTGGTGCGTAACGCGTCGACGAGCATGCGGTCCACAGCGTCCACGATGCAGCCCCCCTCTGCTCAACTTCGTTCCAGCCGCGCGACGGATCGCCACACGGAAGCCTTTCGAACAGGCTACTCCGTTCACATTACGATCTTGATTCTCATGTACATATCAGGATCTTCGTCATAGATTCCAAGGTATACACGCGTTCTACTCCGGTCGCTCCTGCTCCCGGGCGCCGCCGATCCGTCCGTTCCACCGGTGCAGCAGAGCGTGCTCGACACCCAGCACGTCCAGCGCCTTGCCCGCGACGAAGTCGACCAGCTGCTGCACGTTCCGCGCCCCCCCGTAGAAGCCCGGCGACGCGGGCAGGATCACCGCCCCGGCGCGGCTGAGCACAAGAAGGTGTTCGAGGGTCTGCGCGTTGAGCGGGGTCTCGCGCACGACCATCACCAGGGGCCTGCGTTCCTTGAGGTTCACGTCGGCGGCCCGCTGCAGCAGGTCCTTCGACAGGCCGAGCCGGATGCCAGCCACCGCCGCCGTCGACGCCGGGACCACCAGCATCCCCTTGGCCGGATAGCTGCCCGAGGACGGCCCGGCGGCCAGATCGCCGGCGGGCCAGTAGCGGACGGCGTCGAGCAGGTCTGCCGCGAAGGCGCCGGATTCGTCGCTTTCGTCGCTCTCTTCGCTGCCACCGCCGCGGCCGAACCACTCGGTCAGGTCCTCGCGCCAGTGCGCGTCCCGGAACGAGATGCCGGTCTCGTCCAGGATGGTCAGCCGGGCGGCCCGGCTGATGACCAGGTCGACGCTCTCCCCCGCCTCCAGCAGACCACGCAGCGCCGCCACCGCGTACGGGGTCCCGGACGCGCCGGACACTCCGACGATCCAGGGCCTGCGCGGCCGGTCTTCAGTCATGTGTCCAGCCTGCCTCACGGACGCAGGCCGCGCTCCACCAGGTCGAGCAGGGCGAAGCAGAACAGCGCGATGCCGACGAAGCCGTTGACCGTGAAGAACGCCCGGTTCAGCCGGGAGAGGTCGTCCGGACGCAGCAGCGAGTGCTCATAGACGAAGGCCCCGGCGACGACGAGCAGGCCCAGCCACCAGAGCAGGCCCGCGCCGGTGAGCAGGCCGAACCAGACGAACAGGCCGGTGACCACCGCGTGCGAGACGCGGGCGCCGTTGAGCGCGACGGCGACGCCCCAGCGCGCGGGCACCGAGCCGAGGCCCTGCTCACGGTCGGTCTCCACGTCCTGCAAAGCGAAGATCAGGTCGAAGCCGCCGATCCAGATGCCGACCGCGAGGCCCAGCACCACCGCATCCCAGGACCACCGGCCGGTCACCCCGATCCACGCGCCGATCGGGCCGATCGACTGGGCCAGGGCGAGCAGCGCGTGCGGCACGCTGGTGAAGCGCTTGGCGTACGGGTAGATGATCAGAGGAATGACCGCGAGCGGAGCAAGCGCGAGGGTCAGCGTGTTGAGCGAGGCCGCCGCGCCGAGGAACAGCGCGAGGGCGAGCACCGCGCCGAGCCAGGCCGTCCTGACCGTGAGCACGCCGGTGACCAGTTCGCGCTTGGCGGTGCGCGGGTTGCGCGCGTCGAACTCGCGGTCGATGATCCGGTTCACGGCCATCGCGAAGGTGCGCGCGCCGACCATCGCCAGCGTGATCAGCAGCAGCTGCAGCCAGTGCACGCTCTTGGAGGCGCGGAACATCGCGGTCAGCGCGGCGGTGAACGCGAAGGGCAGCGCGAAGACCGAGTGCTCCAGCAGGACCAGGCTCTTGAAGGCCTTGAACTTCTCGCCGACGCTCTCGGCGGGGACGGTCAGCGCGCTCACAGCCTGCACTCCTTCACAGCCCGTATTCCTTCCAGCGCCGGTCCACCGTCGCGGCGGTGGCCGGGTCCGAGGTGATCATCTCGGGCCAGCCCCCGTTGCGGGTGTAGCCCTCCTGCGGGAGCTTACGCGTCGCGTCGATGCCGATCTTCCCGCCCCAGAACTGCTGGTAGGAGGCGTGGTCAAGATGGTCCACCGGGCCCTGCGTGAGCAGCAGGTCACGCGCGTAGTCCACGTTGCCGAAGGCCCGCCAGGAGACTTCGGCGTAGTCGTGCACGTCGCAGTCGGCGTCCACCACCACGATCAGCTTGGTCAGCGACATCAGGTGCGCGCCCCAGATCGCGTTCATGATCTTCTGCGCGTGCTTCGGGTAGCGCTTGTCGATCGCGACGATCGCGCAGTTGTGGAAGCCGCCGGTCTCCGGCAGGTCGTAGTCCACGATGTCCGGGACGATCATCTTAAGTAAGGGCAGGAAGAAGCGTTCGGTGGCCTTGCCCAGCGGTCCGTCCTCGGTCGGCGGACGGCCGACCACGATCGACTGCAGCACGGCGTTCTTACGCATCGTCATGGCGGTGACAGTCAGCGCGGGGAACGGCTCGACCGGCGTGTAGAAGCCGGTGTGGTCGCCGAACGGCCCCTCGGGCAGCGTGACGCCCGGTTCGAGCCAGCCTTCGAGGACGACCTCGCAGTGCGCCGGGACCTGCAGCGGGACCGTCTTGCAGTCCACCAGCTCGACCCGCTCGCGCTGCACGAACCCGGCGAACAGGTACTCGTCGATGTCGGCGGGCAGCGGGGCGGTCGCCGCGTACGTGACCACCGGCGGGCACCCGAACGCGATGGCCACGGGCAGCCGCTCGCCGAGGCGCTGGGCGACCGCATAGTGGTTGGTGGAGTCCTTGTGGATCTGCCAGTGCATGCCGATGGTGCGCGCATCGTGCCGTTGCAGCCGGTAGAGGCCGAGGTTGCGCTGCCCGCTCTCGGGGTGCTTGGTGTGGGTCAGCCCGAGGTTGAAGAACGCGCCGCCGTCCTGCGGCCAGGTGTGCAGCGCAGGCAGCAGGGTCAGATCGACCTGATCATCCGTCAGTACGATGTCCTGACAGGGCGCGCCCTTCACGTGTTTGGGGGGCACCGAGCGCAGTTGCGCCACCTTGCCGAGCGCGTCCTTGAACCCGGAGAAGCCGTGCGGAAGCTCGGGCTTGAGCAGATCCCCGATCCGCTCGCCGATCTCGTCCAGGCTCTTGAGGCCGAGGGCCAGGCACAGCCGGCGCTGGGTGCCGAAGACGTTCATGGCCAGCGGCAGCTCGGAGCCCTTGACGTTCTCGAACAGCAGCGCGGGTCCGTGCGCCTTCTGCACCCGGTCGGTGATCTCGCCGACCTCCAGGTACGGGTCGACCTGGGCCCTGATCCGGCGCAGCTCTCCCTCGCGCTCCAGGGTCTTGAGGAAGGAGCGCAGATCTTCATAGGCCATGGGCACCAGTATCTACCCGAGCAGATGGGCGTTGACGGCGCGTACCGCTCCGGCGAGCTCGGGCAGTTCGAACACGTCGACGCCCGCGGCGGCCAGCCGGTCCGCGCCGTCGCAGAGCGCGAGCAGGGCCGGTTCGCGCAGTGCGAGCACGACGCGCGGGATGCCTGCAGCCAGGATGTGGTCGGTGCAGCTGAGCGGACGGGAGGCGCGTGGCGAGCAGGGTTCGAGGGAGGTGTAGATCGTGGCCGTCTTCAGCCGTGGGTCGCCGGGAGCGAGTTTGGCCAGCGCGACCTCCTCGGCGTGGTTCTTGTCCGGGTCGCCGAGGCCGCGCAGCAGTTCGCGGGAGTAGCCGGTGGAGATGATCGCGCCCTGCGCGTCGGTGACGATCGCGCCGACCGAGTACGCGCCGGTGGCCGGCAGGCAGGAGCGGGACAGCTCGACGGCCAGTCGCAGCAGGTCATGGTCCGAGGGGTGCTGACGGAGGATCAGGTAACGGTTGAACTGCACGTCGCCGAGCGTGCGGCTCTCGGCCAGGACCATGCGGCGGTCAACAGCCTGTGGATAAGTGGCGGCGTCGAACGCGCGGGGTGCGGCCGGGTCGCCGATCAGGAACGGGGCCACCGACAGTTGGAGCTCGTCGGCGAGGTCCTCGGCCAGGAATCGGCGCAGCACCGACGCGCCGCCCTCGACCATGAGGCGCCGCACGCCGCGTCGGCCCAGGTCGTCGAGCAGCCCGCCGAAGTCGACCAGGCGGCCGGAAGCGTCAGACCCGCCGGACCCGCCGGAGCCCGAGTACACGATGGTCTCCGCGCCCTCCGTGACGAACACGGCGGCCTCGCGATCCAGCTGTCCGGAGCCGGAAACCACGACGCGTAGCGGGCTGCCCGCCTCGCCGCGCGCGATGCGTGCCGCGCGCCGCTGCGGGGAGCGCACCAGCAGCCGGGGGTTGTCGGCGCGCACCGTGCCCGCGCCGACCAGGATCGCGTCCACCGAGGCGCGCAGCTCGTCCACGCGGTCGAAGTCGGCCTCGTTGGACAGCAGCAGCCGATACGGCGTTACGTCGTCGAGGTAGCCGTCGAGCGAGGTCGTGCAGCTGAGGACGACCCAAGGTCGAGGGGCGATCACCGTTCCATTGTGCGGCACCTGGCCAACAGGGCGATCACCACTCGGGGCTCGGGACGCTCATGCAACTGGTGTCACTCGCGGCGTTCGACACGTAGGAGTCGGCGGGCGGCGAGGAGGCCACGCTCGTCGACCCTCCGCCCGAGGTCGTGCCTGTACCCGTCCCCGTACCGGAAGACGACCCGTATGTCGTACCGCTCGTCCAGTCCTTGCCGATGACGACTGTCACCTGGCTGTACGAGCCGGACTCGTGCAGCGCCGAGGACGGGAGGCCGAGCGTCGCGGCCACGGCTGCCGCCGAGTCAGCCTTGGTGGACGGGTAGTAGAGCGCGGTCTGCGCGGCCGATGCGTGGATTGCGGTGGAGATCAGCGAGCTGCTGAACCCGCCGGAGGCCAGAGCGGTGCCGACGTCGCGGGCCCGGTTGTTCACCGCGCTGCCGTTCTCGACGGAGACCTGCACCCCTGCCTTGTTCACCACCGCGGGGTTCCCCACGGCCGCCGTGGTCGCGGTAGGCGTCGTAGATCCGGACGACCCGGCCGTCGAGGTCGAGGACGCCGTGTACGGCTGGTCCGCCTTGAGCGCCGCGAACATCGCGGCAGCCGGGGCCGGGTACACCTGGACCGCCTGCGAGAAGTCCGCCACGTCCGGGCCCGAGTAGTTCAGCCAGGGCATGACCAGCATCGTGATCCGGTCCGTCGGGACCTTCCCGAGCTCCTGGGCCAGGCTGAGCAGGTTGGTGACGCCACCGAGGTTCGGACTGACCGTCAGCGACTTGGTCGCGGCGTCGGCGACGCCGTAGAGGGTCGTGACATGGCTGAGCGACGCGTTCGCCTTGAGCTTGCGGATCATCGCCGACAGGAAGTAGTGCTGCGCCTTCTCCCGGAAGATCTCGCTGCCGAACGCGTCCCGGCTGCGCAGCCACTCCAGCGCCTGCACGCCCTGGATCACGGTGGTGCCTTTTGTGAGCTTGAGGTGCGATCCGGAGTCCAGGACGTTGTTGGTGACGCAGACCGGGACGCCGCCGAGCGCGTTGGACAGCGAGACCACGCCCGCCATGTCCACCTCGATGAAGCTGTCGATCGTCAGGCCGGTCAGCTCGTGGACCGCCTCGACCTGGCAGCCCGGCCCGCCGGCGAGCGCGCCGTTGATCCGGTCCGTGCGGCCGCCCGCGCAGGACGGCAGGGTCACCACGGTGTCGCGCGGGATCGACATGACGGTCGCGTTGGACCGGTCCGCCGAGAGGTGCACGACCATCTCCACGTCGGCGCGGTGCGGGTCGTTAGCAGTGTTGTCCTTGCAGGCCCCGCCGAGGGAGCAGTCCGCGGCGGTCGCCCGGGTGTCCGAGCCCATCACCAGGATGTTCAGCGGGGTGCGGCCGAACTTGTCGGGTATCTCCGCGCTCTGCGTCACGCCGGGCGGCAACAGCGCCGCGGTGGTGATGTTGCCGTTCAGGTGCACGTACACGTACGCGCCCACCCCGGCCACCGCGAGTACGACCGCGCCCGTGCCGATGGCGACCCACTTCAGCGTCGCGCGCCCGCGCCGGCGCCGCGGGTCCTTGCCGCCGCGCCCGCGCCCGCCGCGCCGCCCGGCGGCGATGACGTCGGGACTGATCGGCTCGGCTTCGGGAACCCGCCTGCGCGGCTTCCAGTAGTCGCCCTCGTCGTAACCCTCGTCGTACACCCGTGACCACCGCCCTCCCGTGGAGCCCGGCGCTCGCGGCCGGGGTCAACGGTAAAGACGCGGTCTGATTCCCATGAACATCCACAGCCGGGCCACAGTCCCGTAACAGGGACCGCAGCCCGGCCGCGTCAGTACCTTGTTCTACAAAGCCACTGTTCTATAAGGCGAGCGTTCTACAAAGCCAGTGCGGCGCCCGGTACTTACTACTTGACTATGTAGTACGGGTTCACGGTCACGCAGGTGCCGGTGGTCGAGGCGTTCGACAGCGAGGAGACCGACGGGGCGCTGGCCGCCGCGGTGGCCGTCGCGCCGGACGAGCCGCCGGCTGCGGCGCCGAACGTGGTGCCCGAGGTCCAGTCTGCGCCGACCACGACGGTCACCTGCGAGTACGCGTTCGACTGCTTCATCGCGGAGGTCGGCAGGCCGAGGGCGTTGGCCACGGTGGCCGCCGAGTCCGCCTTGGTGGACGGGTAGTAGAGCACGGTCTTTGCCGTCGCCGCCGCGGTCGCGGTGGAGATCAGCGAGCTGCTGAAGCCGCCGGAGACCAGCCCGGTGCGGATGTCGCCGGCCCGGCCGTTGACCGAGGTGCTGTTCTCGATCTCGACGTGCACCGCGGCCTTGTTCACCGCCACCGTCGGAGTCACCACGGTCTGGGTGGTCGGTGCGGCGGCCTGGGTGGTGCTCGGGGCGGCCGACTTGGTCGCGGTGCTGGCGGTGGTCGCCGAGTACGACACGTCGTTCGCGATGTTCTGGAACATGGTGTCCGCGTAGGGCTGCGCGACTATCACGTGCGCCTGGTTCGCCGGGTCGATGTTCCACGGCATGGTGACGAACGAGATCCGGTCGGTCGGCACCCGGTTCATCGTGGTGGCCAGCCCCTCGAGACCGGTGATGCCGCTCAGGCCGTCGTCCACGGTCAGCGCCTTGGTGGCGGCGTCGGCCACCTTGTACAGGGTGCCGAAGTCGGACAGGTTCATATTGGAGCGCACCTCGCGGATCATCGCCGAGAGGAAGTAGTGCTGGGCCTTCTCCCGACCCAGGTCCGAGCCGTCGTAGAAGCCGTGCCGGGAGCGCACGAAGGCCAGGGCGCTGGCGCCCTCGACGGTGTTCGTGCCCTTGTTCAGCCGCAGCTTCGAGTACGGGTCGTACATCTTCGCCGAGACGCAGACCGGCACGCCGCCGAGCGCGTTGGACAGCGTCTCGACCCCGGAGAAGTCCACCATGACGAAGTGGTCGATGGTCAGCCCGGTCAGGTTCTTCACCGCCTGGACCGTGCAGGACGGCCCCCACTGCAGCGAGGCGTTGATCGTCGAGACGAAGCCGCCGTTGGTGCTCGTCTTGGTGGTCGAGTCGGTGCAGCGCGGCAGGGTCACCATGGTGTCGCGCGGGATCGACATGACGGTCGCGTTGGACCGGTCCGCCGAGAGGTGCACCACCATCTCCACGTCGGCGTTCGCGCCCGCTCCGCCGTTCGCGCAGTCGCCGCCGATGTGGCAGTCCGCCGCGGTGTCGCGGGTGTCGGAGCCGATGACCAGGATGTTGAGCGGCGAGCGGCCGTACTTGTCGGTCGGCTCGGGCGACTGCGACACCCCGGCCTGCAGCAGCGAGGTGTGCTTGATGTTCCCGGTCAGGTGCAGGATCACGTACGCGGCGACGCCCAGTATCACCACCAGGGTGCTGGAGACCCCGATCGCGGTCCACTTGACGACCTTGCGCCGGCGGGCGCGGGGCGAACCGCCGCCGTGCGCCCCGGACCGCTGGGCCCGGCCGGCCGGGTCGATCTCGTCGAGGTCGATGTCCTCGTTGATCCGGCCGTCGGACGCCATGCCGACGGCGCCGGAGGCGACCGCGCCGCGGTCACCGCGGCTGCGGCTGCGCGGCGACCAGTCGTCCACCTCGTCGCCGGCGTCGCGCGCCCCGCGCCGGCCCTGGGCCGCCCCGTCGACCGGGGACCACGCGCCCTCGGCGCCGGGCCGGCCACGGCCGGGGTATGCCTCCGGGGGCACGCCGCGTCCAGGCTGGCGGCCGTCCGACCCGCTCCCCGCCGTCCACTCGTCACGGCCCTGGCCCGGACCCGGGCGGTCGTTGCCGTAGCCGCCGCCCTGGTAGCCACCGCCGCCGTATCCGTCACCACCCTGTCGCCCATTCGGCTCAGCCGACCACGGCTGCTGCGGCGGCGAAGGGGGCTGCTGACGGTAGGGATCATAGGGCTGCCGGTTGTCCCCGCGCGGGGCACGACCGGACCGCTGCCCCTGGGCGTAGGGGTCGTACCCGGGCTCACCCCGGTACGGTCCCTCACCACCGCGGTCGTCGGACCCGTTAGACGGGTACCAGCCGCGATCGTCGCTCATCAGGTCGGGTCCTTCCGCGCGAGGGAGCGTCAGCGGAGTCCGTCCCCCGGGCGCTCACCCTGTTGTCCCCTTTCAGGACGCCCCGGAACCCGCGCCGGTTGCCGGAGCGGATCGTTCGGAACTTGACAAAGCGGGTGGACGGCGGATCGGACTACAGCCCGGCGTAGCTGTGCTTGCCGGTGAGCAGTGTGTTAACGCCAAAGTAATTGAACATGACGCACACGAATGCGGCCAAGGCGATCCACGCCGCCGCGCGTCCCTTCCAGCCGTGCGTGGCACGCGCGTGCAGGTACGCCGCGTAAATCACCCAGACGATAAAGGACCAGGTCTCCTTGGGATCCCAGCCCCAGTACCGACCCCAGGCCTTCTCGGCCCAGATCGCGCCGGCGATCACCGCGAAGGTCCACAGCGGGAAGATGAAGGCGATGACCCGGTATGCCGTGCGGTCGAGCGCGCCGGACGAGGGCACCCGCTCCAGCACGCCGCTCAGCCGCGGCAGCCTGCCCTCCTCGGCATTGGCCTTGAGCAGATAGAGGACCGTGGCGACGGTCGCGACGCCGAACGCGCCGGTGGAGATCACCGCGGCGGTCACGTGGATGTACAGCCAGTAGGAGTGCAGGGCCGGGACGAGCTCCTCGGCGTCGGTGTAGAGCACCGTGTAGGCCACGCCGAGCGTGAGCAGCACGATGAACGACACCGGCAGGCCGAGCCAGCGCACCTTCTTGCCGGTGGCCAGCAGGGCGAGGTAGGCCAGCGCCATCGCCAGCGCGGCGGCGCAGGAGAACTCGTACATGTTGGCCCACGGCACCCGGTGCGCGGACAGGCCGCGGAAGAGCACCCCGGCGGCGTGGAACCCGAAGCCGAGCACGGTGGCCATCACGGCGAAGCGCCCGACGACCTCGGCCCGCAGTGACTCGCCCGCGACGGTCGGCTCCTCGTCGTCCTGGGCCGTACGGGTAAGCACGGACACGCCGGAGGAGCCGACGGACACGGTCGCCTCCCGCTCGGCCGCCGGGGCGGCGGACAGGCGGCCCACCGCGGAGGCCTTGGCGCCGAGCCGGGAGCTCGAACCGAAGGCCCACTCGGCGCAGTACGCGAAGAAGGCGACCGCGTACGCCACCAGGGCCAGTGCGATGAACAGGTTGCTGTAGTGCGCGAAGTTCTCGTTGATGCTCACGCGGACGCTCCAGTGCGCGGGGTCGGCTTGCGCTGCTGCTTCGGTACTCGGGTCTGTTCCGGCTCCGCCGGCTGTTCGGGTTCCGCGGGTTCCGCTGAGTCCGCAGTCTCTGCCGCTTCCGCGGCTTGCGCCACGTCCTCGGGCGCCGCTTCCGCGGGAGACACGGTCAGCTGTGCTGCCAGCGCTTCAGCCGCCTCGGTGACCTCAGTGGTCGGGGTGGCGCCCTCGGTGCGGGCCAGTCCGGCGACCTCGACCAGCCGGGTGCCGTCGCCCTGCTCGGTGACCCGCACCCAGATCCGGCGGCGGCGGATGCCCAGCGAGCCGAGCAGGCCGAGCACCGCGAAGGCCGCCGAGCCGAGCGCGATCGGCTGGCCGGGGTCGTAGGCGATGTTGAACTGCGCCCACTGGTCGACCCCGTCGAAGGTGATCGAGCCAAGGCCGCTCGGCAGGGTCGCGCTCTGACCGACCTCCAGCTCCAGGGCGTTGCCCGCCGCCGGATTGGTCTTGCTCTTCACGTCCAGCTGGGTCATCCTGCTGGTGTCGAGCGAGTAAACACTCTGCGACTCGCTGCCGTTCATGTTCAGGTCCCCGGCGTAGGCCGAGAGGATGAGCAGCGGGTGCTGCGCGGCGGGGAAGACCGAGCTGGGCATCGAGCCGGGCACCTGGACCGCGGTGGGCAGCAGGTAACCCTGGAAGCCGAGGCCCTTCGGCTCGGCGTCCGGCACCTTGATCGCGCCGCTCGAGGTGAACATCGCGTCGAGTCCGAGGAAGGTGACCGGGCCGTTGAAGACCACCTTGCCGGCGCCGTCCTTGACCGTGACGACCGGCGCGTAGCCGTGGCCCTCCAGGAAGACGTTGGTGCCGTTGACCGTGATCGGGTCGTTGACCTTGACGTCCACCTTCGTCGCCCGGCTGGTCGGCGTGGCGGTGTAGGTGACGTACGCGTCGAAGGTGCGCGGCTGGCCGAACTGGTCGCCGCTGTCCTGGTAGCTGGCGGAGAACTTGTCGAGCTGGACGCAGAACGGCGGCAGGTCCGCAGCGCCGACCGCCTGGCCCATCGTCAGCGAGTCGTAGCCGGCCAAGGTGTCGCAGAAGCCGGTGCCCTCGGTGACCAGCCGCGCGCCCTTGAAGCCCCAGAAGTGGCCGACCGCCACCGCGACCAGTATCCCGATCAGCGCCAGGTGGAAGATGAGGTTGCCGGTCTCGCGCAGGTAGCCCTTCTCCGCCGAGACCCAGGCCCCGGTCGCGTCCGTGCCCGAGGTGGTGCGGAACCGCCTGCCGTTCAGCCGCTCGCCCGCCGCGGCGAGCGCCTCGTCGGCGGGTGCGTCGGTACGGAACGAGGCGTGCACGGGCAGCCGCTTGAGGTTGCGCGGCGCGGCGGGCGGCGCGGCGCGCATCGCCCGGAAGTGCGCCAGCGAGCGCGGCAGGATGCAGCCGATCAGCGAGACGAACAGCAGGCAGTAGATCGCGCCGAACCAGACCGATTCGAAGACGTCGAAGAGCTGCAGCTTGTCCAGGATCGGGGCCCAGCTCTTGTGCGCGGCGGAGAACTGCAGCACCTTGCTCGGGTCGATCTCCCGCTGCGGCAGCAGCGAGCCGGGGATCGCGGCGACCGACAGCAGGAACAGCAGGGTCAGCGCGATGCGCATCGAGGTGAGCTGGCGCCAGGTCCAGCGCAGCAGGTCCAGGCTGCCCAGGCGGGGCACGGCCACCGTCGACCGGTCGGACTCGGGCGCGGTGGACAGCCGGCCGCCGGCCGCCCCGTAGCCCGGGTCGAACGACGACGCCTCGACGGCGATCGCGCCGTCGCTGCTCGCGCCGTCGCCGTCCACGGCACCGCTGTTCACACCGCCGGCCTCGGCCGCCGTCCCGACCTGCTCGTCCGTCTGCTCAGTCACGCTCTCGCCTCGGTCCATCGCTGATCGCCCGCCGTCACAGCGGCAGATTGAAGCCGGCGACCCAACCCTGCATCAGGTGGATCAGGTGGTCCCACACCCCGCTGACCATCGCCGCGCCCACGACGACGAGCATCCCGCCGCCCGCCCGCGTCACCGCACCATAGTGCCGCTTGATCCAGCCGAAGGCGGTCATCGCCCGGCGGAACGCGACGGCGGTCAGGATGAAGGGCAGGCCGAGCCCGATGCAGTACACCGCCGACAGGAACGCGCCGCGCCCGGCCGAGGCCTGCGTCCAGGCGAGGGTCTGCACGGCGGTGAGCGTCGGGCCGAGGCACGGGGTCCAGCCGATACCGAACAGCACGCCGAGCAGCGGCGCGCCGACCAGCCCGACGTTCGGCCGGTAGTGCAGCCGGGCGTCGCGCTGCAGCCAGCCGGACCAGCGCTGCGGGACCGCGCCCGCGAAGAACAGCCCGAGCAGGATCACCAGGCTGCCGAGCACCTGCTCGAGCAGCCGCTGATGCGCGATCAGGTTCGAGCCCGCGTAGCCGAAGGCCGCGCCCGCCGACACGAACACCGCGGTGAAGCCCAACACGAAGAGCGCCGCGCCCAGGATCGTGCGCCCACGCAGCCGCCGCCGGTTCTCCGCCGCGTCCGGCGCCTGCGCGCGGTCGCGAGTCTGGACGTCCTGCGCGTCGGCCGCCGACATCCCGGTGACGTACGACAGGTAGCCCGGCACCAGGGGCAGCACACACGGGGAGGCGAAGGAGATCGCCCCGGCGGCCAGCGCCACCGGCACGGCCAGCAGCAACGACCCCCCGTCGATCACCGACGTGACACCCGCGGCGGACACCTCAGCTCTCGCCCAACACCTTGTCGAGGGCCTGCACCAGTTGCGGCTCGGTCACCGCGCCGAGGATCCGCACCGCCACCTTGCCGCTGCGGTCGATGATCACGCTGGACGGGATGGTGGTCGGCGGCACGATCGACTTGAACTCCAGCACCAGCGTCTCGTCCGGGTCCTGCAGCGAGGGGTAGGTGATGCCGTCGGAGCCGACGAAGGCCAGCGCGGCCGCGTTGTTGTCCCGGGTGTTGATGCCGAGGAACTTCACGCCCTTGGCCTGGAACTTCTGGTAGGTCTCCTCCAGCGCGGGGCCCTCGACCCGGCACGGCGTGCACCAGGATCCCCACACGTTGACCACCACGACCTGTCCCCGGTAGTCGGCCAGCGAGAGCTTCTTGCCGTCCAGGGTGGTGCCAGCCAGCGTCGGCGCCGCCACCCGGGCGGAGGCCGCGATCGCGGTCACGCCGGTGACCTCCGACGAGACGAACCCGGTGTTGCCCGTGCCGCCGGTCGCGTTCGAGCAGGCGGCCAGCAGCGCCGCGCCCGTCAGCGCCACGACGAGCGCGCCGACCCGGCGGCGGGACGTGCGGGATGCGGATCCAGGTACGGGTACGACCATGCGAAGAGTTTCGCACGGTGGGATTCGGGCAGGGCGCCGGGGGTCCGGCCTCTCAGCCTTCGCTCAGTCCCTGGCTGTCTTGACCCCTCACGCCCCGGCGACGAACTTCTTCGTGCTCTTCTCCGGCAGCAGGTCCTTCGCGGGCTCCTGGTACTCGACCCCGACCAGCTGCGTGCCGACGTAGTGGAACGAGGTCACCGAGGCCAGCGTGCACTGCCGCTTGCGCGGGTCGTGCCACAGTCGGCGGTGCTCCGCGGCGAGCCGGGTGACCCAGATCGGCAGCTGGTGGCTCACGCAGACCGCCTCGTGCCCGGCCGCCTGGTCCCTGGCCGCTTCCAGCGCCGCCTTCATCCGGGCGACCTGCTCCGTGTACGGCTCGCCCCAGGACGGCCGGAACGGGTTGTACAGCTTCGACCACACCGCCGGGCGCTTGAGCACCCCGTCGCCGACGCTGAACTGCTTGCCCTCGAAGGTGTTCGCCGCCTCGATCAGCCGCCCGTCGGTGCCGACCTCCAGGCTGCGGCGGGCCGCGATCGGCGCCGCGGTCTCCTGCGCCCGGTCCAGCGGCGAGGCGATCACCGCGACGACGTCCCGGTCGGCGAAGAACTCCGCGCCGCGCTCGGCCATCTTGCGGCCCAGCTCGGACAGGTGAAAGTCGGGCAGCCTGCCGTACAGGATCCCGGTCGGGTTGTACACCTCGCCGTGCCGCATCAGGTGGACGGTGGTCTTCACACCGGGATCGATCTGCGTCATGCCGGGCATCTTATGCGAGCCGGGCTGACGACCGGTCACCCAGCCGTCAGGCCACCGCCGCGGCCGCCCGCGCCGCCACCGGCAGCGCCTGCGCGATCCGGTCGACCGCCCGCTCGTCGTGCGCGGCCGAGACGAACCAGACCTCGAAGGCACTCGGCGGCAGGTACACGCCCTCGGCGAGCATCGCGTGGAAGAAGGCCTTGAACTGCCCGGTGTTCTGCCGCTTCGCCCCGGCGAAGTCGGTCACCGGCCCGTCGGCGAAGAAGACCGAGAACATCGTCCCGGCGAACTGGACCCGGTGCGCGACGCCCTCCTTGGCCAGCGCCTCCGAGGCGAGCCGGGCGATCGTGCCGGCCGTCTCGTCCAAGTGCTCGTACACGTCCGGCGTGCAGTTGCGCAGCGTGGCCAGCCCGGCCGCGGTCGCCACCGGATTCCCGGACAGCGTCCCGGCCTGGTACACCGGCCCGACCGGGGCCAGCCGCGCCATCACGTCGGCCCGGCCGCCGAAGGCCGCCGTCGGGAAACCCCCGCCCATCACCTTGCCGAAAGTCATCAGGTCCGGCGCGACGCCGTCCAGTCCGAACCAGCCGGTGCGCGAGGCGCGGAACCCCGTCATCACCTCGTCGGACACGTACAGCGCGCCGTGATCGTGGCACAGGTCCCGCACCGCCGCGTTGAATCCCTCCAGCGGCGGGACCACGCCCATGTTGCCCGGCGCAGCCTCGGTGATGACACACGCGATCTGGTCGCCGAACTCGGCGAACGCCGCGCGCACCGCCTCGAGGTCGTTGTACGACAACACGATCGTGTCCCCGGCCTGAGCGCCCGTCACCCCCGGAGTGTCCGGCAGCGCGAGCGTCGCGACCCCCGAGCCGGCCGCGGCGAGCAGCGAGTCCACGTGCCCGTGGTAGCAGCCCGCGAACTTGACCACCTTCGAGCGCCCGGTGAAGCCGCGCGCCAGCCGGATCGCCGACATCGTCGCCTCGGTGCCCGACGAGACCAGCCGCACCTGCTCCAGCGGCTCGATCCGCCGCACCATCTCCTCGGCCAGCGCGACCTCGCCCTCGCTCGGCGTGCCGAAGGAGGTGCCCTGCACGAGGGCCTTCGAGGTGGCCTGGATCACCGCCAGATGCGCGTGCCCGAGGATCAGCGGACCCCACGAGCAAACCAGGTCGACATACTCGCGCCCGTCCGCGTCGGTCAGATAGGCGCCCTTCCCGGACACCATGAACCGAGGCGTCCCGCCGACCCCGCGAAAGGCCCGCACCGGGGAGTTCACCCCGCCCGGGATCACCGTCTGCGCGCGGTCGAACAACTTCTGGGACTCGGGGGCTTCGTAGTCGTACGTCACCGCTCCATCCTCGCACCACCGCTCCTGCAACCCCGAGCGCCCCCGCCCCCTCTAGACCTGGTGAACGCACTCCCCGCGAGACGGGAATCCGCTTGAACACTCACACCGACCATGAGATCGAGGAGCCGGTTCTCATCGAAGAACACAGCGACACCGGCGCGCCCCACGAGTCCGGGCCATCCGCCGAAGGCGACGGCGACGACTTCGAGGCCTACGCCGCGGCCCGCCAGCACCACCTGTTCCGCACCGCGTACCTGCTGTGCGGCGACCGGGACCGCGCTCAGGACTTGGTGCAGACGACCTTCGTCGCGCTGTTGCGCTCGTGGAAGCGGGCGCGCCTGGCCGAGAACCCGGACGCGTACGCGAAGAAGGCGCTGTTCCGCGCCTTCCTGAGCGAGCAGCGCAAGCTGCGCCGCAGCACGTCCGTGCACGCCTTCCGGTCTGAGGACTGGTCGGCCGCCCGGTCCGCGGGCCGCGAACCCACCGAGCTGCGCCTGGTCGTCCTCGACGCGCTCCGCTCGCTGCCCCCGAAGCCCCGCGCCATGGTCATCCTGCGCTACTGGGAGGACCTGTCGATCGAGGAGACCGCCGCGCTGCTCGGCTGCAGCGAGGGCAACGTCAAGAGCCAGTGCTCGCGCTCGCTGGCCAAACTCCGGTCGCTGCTGGGCGACCGATTCGCCGAGCTCGCCGAACTCTAGAACCCGAAGGAGCACCGAGAGCACCATGCCGAACCTGCACGAACTCCTCGACGCCGCCACCGATGGCCTGCCCCCGCTGCCCGACCTCGCCCCGTCCGCCCGTCGCATCGTCCGGCGCCGCCGGCTCGCCGCCCGGACCACGGCCGCCGTGCTCAGCAGCGCCCTGGCCATCGGCGCAGGCACCTTCACCCTGTCCATGCACAACTCCAGCCGCGCGACCGACGCCGACAACAACCTCCAGCCCGCGCACGCGTACAGCAACCAGTACGTACTCGACATCCTCCGGAGCCTCTGGCCACTCAAGAACCAGCAACTCACGCTGGATCCGACCGGGCCCTACGCCATCATCGTCACTCAGGACGGCCGCTCCATCAGCCGGATCTACTTCGAGGTGATCCCAGACATCGACTCGTTCCCCGGCATGCTGGGCTGCTCCGGCTACTACGGCGTACGCGGGGTGTGCATCGAGGGGAAGGCCGACGACGGCGATCCCGTCCTCACCTCGATCTCGTCCGCGGGCAGGGCCACATTCGCCGATGCCTATCGGCTACGCGGCAGCTACCTGGGCCTGCTCGAAATCCAGAACGACGGGTCCGCGCAGGATTCGCTGCCGACGAACCAACAGCTGTTCGCCATGATGAAGACACCTGGCTACGAGTCGCTCATCGTCAGCGCGATCGGAGGCAGCTCGTTCGGGTACCTGGGCACCCCGCCCGCCGGAGTCCCCAGTCTCACCTACGGCCCCTCCCCCTCGGGCTCGACCCCTGGATCCGGCTCCGCCTCGGCAACCCCCTCCCCCTCCGCACCCCCCTCCGCAACAGTGACCGTGAACCCGATCACCCTCGGCGGCTGACCGCGCGTCACACAGATCATCCCTCCGCGTGGAACCGGTTCTGCGCCGCCTCCAGCGACTCGGTCACCAGCGCCTCGACCGCGTCGGCGGCCCGGTCCACGTGGAAGGGCAGTTCCTTGTTCTCCACCGACGAGAACGGCTTGAGCACGAAGTCCGCCGGGTCCTGGCGCCCCGGCGGGCGCCCGATCCCGAAGCGGACCCGGAGGTATTCCCGCGTCCCGATCGACTTCGTGATCGACTTCAGCCCGTTGTGCCCGTTGTCCCCGCCGCCACGCTTGAGCCGCACCGTCCCGTACGGCAGGTCGAGTTCGTCGTGCACGACCACGATCCGCTCCACCGGCACCTTGAAGAAGTCACGCAGCGAGGCGGTCGGTCCGCCGGAGAGGTTCATGAACGTCTTCGGCTTGGCCAGCACCACCCGCACACCCGAGATCCGGCCCTCGACCACGTCCGCCGCGCCCCGGTGCGCCTTGAACCGGCCGCCCATCCGCCCGGCAAGCAGGTCCGCGACCATGAACCCGGCATTGTGCCGGGTAGCCGCATAACCCGGCCCGGGGTTGCCGAGACCGACCACCAGCCACGGTGCGTTGTCCGCCGCCACGTCCCGACCCGTCCCTTTCGCTAAACCCCGGCCACCCAACACACCAGTGCCGCGCCCCGGTCGTCCACCAGGGCACGGCACTCGCGCACATACGAATATCGCAAATATCGGCTACGCCGACTTACCTGCCTACCTACCTGCCTACCTACCTGCCTAACCGACTATCCGCCGGATCAGCCCTCGTCGCTGTCCAAACCGCTGTCAGCGCTCTCGGACTCACCGGTGTCGCCGGCCATCTGCTCGGCGGTCGGGGAGGACAGCACGTGGAGGACGACGTGCTCGGGGTCGGTGACCAGGATCGAGCCCTCGGGCAGCACGACGTCCTTGGCCAGGATCTGCGTGCCGACCTGGAGGCCCTCGACGGAGACCTCGACCGAGCCGGGGATGTGGGTGGCCTCGGCCTCCACGGCCAGCGAGTTGAGCGTGTGCTCCAGCAGGCCGCCGGACGCGATCTCGCCGACGGTGACCACCGGGATTTCCACGGTGACCTTCTCGCCGCGGCGCACCAGCAGCAGGTCGATGTGCTCGAGCGTGCGGCGCACCGGGTCCTTCTGCACGGCCTTCGGCAGCGCCAGCTGGCTGCGGCCGCCGAGGTCCAGGTTCAGCAGCACGTTCGGGGTCTTGAGCGCGAGGAACAGGTCGTGCTCGGGCAGGGCCAGGTGGACCGGCTGCTCCTTGTGACCGTAGAGCACGGCCGGGATCTTGCCCTGGCGGCGCAGCTGACGCGCGGCGCCCTTGCCGAACGAGTCGCGCGGTTCGGCGCTTATACGTACTTCGGACATCGGGATGCTCCTCTGTGGTGTCGGACGGCCTGGGGGATCTGGCGAATCTCGACACCGCGGCGGGAATCCTCCCACCCGATACCTCGATCGGCACGTCGATCACGGAGTGGGCCGATGGGCGGCCCCTCCCTCGCCGGGCAACCCGAGAAGTCTACCCGAGCTGCACACCCGCTCCGACCGCCGTCACACGCCCCGCCCCAGGCCCCCGCCGACCATCCCCGCTCCCCATCCCTCCCCTAACTCATCGCCCTGCTTCTCCCCGCTTCCTTACTCATCACTCATCCCCTTCGAACATGGACGTCACCGATCCATCCTCAAATACCTCAGAGATCGCCCGCGCCACAATCGGTGCCACCGACAGCACAGTCAGCTTGTCGAAGCGGCGCTCCTCGGCCACCGGCAGCGTGTCCGTCACGATGACCTGGCTGACCCGCGAGTTCTTCAGCCGGTCGATCGCCGGCCCCGAGAAGACCGCGTGCGTCGACACGATCACCACCTCGGCGGCGCCGTTCTCGTACAGCGCCTCGGCCGCCGCGCAGATCGTCCCGGCCGTGTCGATCATGTCGTCCACCAGGACGCAGACCCGTCCGCGGATGTCACCGACGATCTCGTGCACCGAGACCTGGTTGGCCACGTTGATGTCCCGGCGCTTGTGCACGATCGCGATCGGTGCACCGAGCTTGTCACTCCACTTGTCGGCGACCTTCACCCGCCCGGCGTCCGGGGAGACGATGGTCAGCCGGGAGGTGTCCGTGTTCTCCCGGATGTGCTTGATCAGCAGCGGCATCGCCCACAGGTGGTCGACCGGGCCGTCGAAGTAGCCCTGGATCTGGTCGGTGTGCAGATCCACCGCCATCAGCCGGTCCGCTCCGGCCTGCTTGAACAGGTCGGCCATCAGCCGGGCCGAGATCGGCTCGCGGCCGCGGTGCTTCTTGTCCTGCCGGGCGTAGCCGTAGAAGGGCATGATCACGGTGATCCGCTTCGCGGACGCGCGCTTGAGCGCATCCACCATGATCAGCTGCTCCATGATCCACTGATTGATCGGCGCGGTATGGCTCTGCAGCACGAAGGCGTCGCAGCCACGCACCGACTCCTCGAAGCGCACGTAGATCTCGCCGTTCGCGAAATCGAAGGCCCTGGTCGGGGCGAGCTCGATGCCCAGCTCCCGGGCGACCTGCAGGGCCAGGTCCGGATGCGCCCGACCGGAGAACAGCATCAGCTTCTTCTGGCCGGTCGCCTTGATCCCGGTCACTCCACGCTCTCCCAACGAGTCGCTGCCACGGTCCTGTCCGACTGCGCGAGGTGGCCCGTCGTTCGGCGGACCGGGGACGCAACCGCAACCCCGGCCCCGATGCCGGATTCCGGGCGATTCGTCCCGGCCATCCGGCTAAGCCGGGCCTTGTCTCTCATCCTATGGTCTCAGAAGATCTGCGACCATCGTCCGCATGTTCATGCCACGGTTCCCGTGAGTTCACACCGTCCCACCCCGTCCGCGCCACCAGCCGCCACGGTTCCCCACGCCCACCACCGCCGCGCAACTCCTCACCGCCGCGCCAATCCCCGCACCACGCAACGCCGCGCCAACCCGTCCCACACCACCAATCCCGCCCCGCACAGCACCGTGCCGCTGCGCCAATCCCCGCACCACGCAACGCCGAGTCAATCCGTCCCACCCCGCCACTCCCGCCGCGCACGATGCCGTGCCGCTCGGTCCCGCTGCGCCACTCCCGCCCCGCGCAGCTCCGCGCCGATCCATCCCACTCCGCCCACCCCACCGCGCATGGCTCCGCGCCAATCCGCCCCACTCCACCAATCCCACCTCACCCCACCCCACTCCCAGCCCCCATCAGCCTCCCCCTCCCCTTCCCCCACTCACTCATCCACTGCCGCCGCCGCTGCTGCATCGCTCCCGTCCCCCGACTCCCCGACACCCTCCCGCACCGATTTCGCCACCTCCGCAGACTTCGTGCCCGCCCGCTTGGCCTCGACCCAACCCTCCACGTTCCGCTGCCGCCCCCGGGCAATGCCCAACGCCCCGGCCGGCACCTCCTCGCTGATCGCCGAACCAGCCGCGACATACGCCCCGTCCGCCACCCGCGCCGGCGCGATCAAGACCGTGTCCGTGCCCACGAACACATGGTCACCGATCTCGGTCCGATGCTTGTGCACTCCGTCGTAGTTGGCAGTGATCGTCCCCGCACCGATATTGGATCCGACGCCGATCTCCGCGTCCCCGATATACGACAGGTGCGGCACCTTCGAGCCGTCACCCACCACCGCGTTCTTCATCTCGACGAAGCCACCCGCCTTCGCCTTGCGTCCCAACCGGGTCCCCGGACGCAGATAGGTGTACGGCCCCACCGTGGCCGCCTCGCCGATTTCCGCCCCGTCAGCGGTCGTATTCGTCACCCGCGCCCCGGCCCCGATCACGGTCCCGGTCAATGTGCAGTTCGGCCCAACCTCGGCCCCCGCCGCGATGCGCGTCAAGCCGCACAACTGCGTGTTCGGGTGCACGACGACGTCCGGCTCCAACTCCACCTGCACGTCGATCCACGTCGTCGCCGGGTCCACGATCGTGACCCCCTCGCGCATCCAGTGCCCGGTCAGCCGCGCGTTGAAGATCCGCCGCAACTCGGCCAATTGCGCACGGTCGTTGGCGCCCAGGATCTCGTGGTGATCCGCGACGGCCACCGCTCCGACCCGGTGCCCGTCCCCGCTCAGGATCCCGAGCACGTCCGTCAGGTACTCCTCGCCCTGCGAGTTCGCGGTGGTCAGCCGCGAAAGGCCCTCCACCAACAATTTCGCGTCGAACGCGTACACGCCCGAGTTGATCTCACGAATGGCCGCCTGCTCCGCAGTGGCGTCCTTCTGCTCCACAATCTCGGTAACTGCGCCTCCGTTGCGCACGATCCGCCCGTACCCCGTGGGATCCGGCAAGTTGGCAGTCAGCACGGTGACCGCGTTCCCGGTCTCCTGATGCACCGTCACCAACGCATCCAGCGTCCCCACGGTGAGCAGCGGGGTATCCCCGTACGTCACCACGACGGTCCCGTCCAGCGCGCCCTCGGCCCCGAGCGCCTCCATCGCAATGCGCACGGCGTGCCCCGTCCCGTGCTGCACCTCCTGCACCACTGCGCGCACGGAGTCGTCGATCCCGGCCAGGTGAGCGGAAACCTGCTCCCGCCCGTGCCCCACGACGACCACCAGCCGCTCCGGCTCAAGCCCCTGCGCAGCCGCGACCACATGCCCCAGCATCGACCGCCCGCACAGCGTATGCAGCACCTTCGGAGTCGCGGACTTCATCCGCTTGCCCTCCCCCGCCGCGAGAATCAGTACGGCTGCGGGACGGACGGAAGACACACTCGGCACAGACACACCGGTCTCCTCGGCATCGGGTGCTGGATTGGCACCGAGCCTACCGGCTGCTCATCCGCCCGCCCGACACCGAGAGTCTGGATTCGAACTCGGCCGCTGCTCCCGGGGAAGGATTCGAACCTCCATAACGGACACCAAAGGACCGCGTCCTGCCCTTAGACGACCCGGGATGGTTCGAGCCCTCAACGAGGAGGGCCCGGGCCTAGTTTGGCACATCCCCGGCGCCACGCGCCTCTAGGATTCCTCGCCACCAACCGTCGACACTGCGGTAGAGACTGCTCGACTGACGCACCTTGATGTTCAAACAACCGTGGTAGCCATCACCGACGGCCTTGCGCACAGTCTTCGGGTTGTGCCGCTTCAGTGTGGCCGGACGGAAGTCGACACCAGGCAGGCCGACCACTGACCGCCAGTACGCTTCCGCCGCGGCGATGTCCGCACTCTCGTGGATTGACACCCGACAGATGACTTGCGTCTGCTCGACACCCATCAAGTTGAGCCATCTCAGGAACAGGCGCACCATTCCCGGGTCGCTGTTGATGAAATCAATGGACTCGCGTCGCGCATAAGGCTTGTCCTTCGCGCCCTCGGCCCAGTACAGCGCTACTCCAAGCAGCATGAGTTCGCGGTCGGAGACGGCGCCCACTTCGGCGAAGGCTGCGGCTTTCTCGGCGGCCCGGAGGGTGTCGAGTTTCGCTTTTCGGACACTGCGCATGTGCGCGGCGTGGGCGGTGCGATCAGGCTCGGGGTGTGGCAGGTCGCGCAGCCACATCGACAGCGTGGACTGGGAGACCTGGAGCTCGGCCTGTATCTGCCTGTAGGTCTTGCCCTCGAGGCGCAGGGCGCGGGCACGTTCGCGGTCGGCGTCCTTGGCGCGGGCGCGCAGGCCGGGGTGGACCGCCTGCGCTTTGGCGTCCTGGTTGATCGCACAGTTGACCACCCAGGCGGAGACCCCGGGCAGCTTTTCGCGGATCTGTTTGGCGGTCAGGCCCTCGGCCCTCAAGGCTCGAATCTGGTCGGTGACGGAGGCGACCTCGGCCTCGAAGGCCGCCTCCGGCTCGATTTCCTGCTCGGGCGTTTCCGGAATTTCCTGCTGCAAAGTATCCATACTTCGACTGTACGGATGTTCGCCCCACTATGGCACTGAATTCCCGAATTTCACCCGAAAGGCAGAATTCGAGTATTTGATTACTTATCCCCACCAGAAGGCTGCGGCGATGAGGACGTAGAGGCCCACCATGGTCGCGCCCTCGAGCCAGTCGGATTCGCCGTCGGAGACCAGGTAGGCGACCGCGACGGTGGAGACCGCCACCGTGGAGACCAGCATCGGGTTGAACACCAGGGTGAAGCTCGCCCCGCCGACCACCGGGGAGAGCAGCACCAGCGCGGGGGCCAGGACCAGAGCGATCTGGAGTGGGCTGTTGAGGATCACCGAGAGCGCGTGGTCGGCCTGGTTCTGGAAGGCGAGCTTCACGCCGACGGCGTTCTCGACCGCGTTGCCCGCGATGGCGACGATCACCAGGCCGGCGAAGGCCTCCGAGATGTGCAGCGAGTTCATCGCGGGCTGCAGCGCGTTGACGAACAGGTCCGAGACGTACGCGGCCAGGACGCCGGTGGCCGCGAGCATGCCGATCGCGAACGCGAGGGGCCAGCGGTTGCCGCCCTCCTCCGCTTCGGCCTCTGCCCTGGCCTCCGCGCACTGTTCGGCGGCGGTGGGCTCCAGCGCGCCCGGCTCGGCCGGGTCCTCGCGGCGCAGCGAGGCCGGGATCGAGAGGGCGAAGACGATCAGCAGCACCACGGCGGTGATCCGGGACAGGCCCACCTCGTGCGTGGCGGCCGCCGCGTGGACGTACGAGGCCAGCGACGGGACCAGCATCGCGGCCACCGAGAGGATCATCAGGGCCATGATCATCCGGGCCCGGCGCTCGGAGTACTTCAGCACTCCGTTCCTGCGGCCGCCGACGAAGAACGAAAGGCCGAGCACGAGGAGCAGGTTGCCCAGGATCGAACCGATGATCGCGGCCGTCACCACGTTGTCGAGCCCACGACGCAGCGCGAAGATGCAGATGAACAGCTCCGGCAGGTTGCCCAGGGCCGACTGCAGGACGCCCACGGCTCCGGCGCCGAGCCGGTCCGCGAGGTGGTCCACCGCCCTGCCCACCAGGGCCGCGAGCAGGGCCACCGCCACCGCGGAGATCACGAACGGCAGGACCGCCCCGCTCTTGACGAAGGCCGCGGCGATGGTGAAGGCGGCCGCGCCGCCCATCATGCCGAGATCCGAGCGGCTCAGGATCCGGCCGAGGCCGGCGATGGATCCAGGGGGTACGGGTCCGATGGGCTCTGGGCTCGTCATGAGCGCAGAGCGTAGGGCATCCGACGTCGCCGTGCGGCGCCGTTCTGCCCGTCAGGGCAGGTCGAGGATCTTCTCCCGCACGGCGTACATGACCGCTTCCATCCGGGAGTGCAGCTGGAGCTTCTCCAGGATGTTGCGCACGTGGTTCTTGACCGTGTTCTCGCTGATGAACAGGGTCTTGGCGATCTTGCTGTTGTTCGCCCCGGTGGCGATCAGCTTGAGCACCTCGAGTTCGCGGTCGGTCAGCTTGGGCGCGGGCGGCCCCTGCTCGCGGCGCTCCTCGCCGTGCCGGGCCAGGCTGGCGAACTCGCTCAGCAGTTTTGTGGCCATCGACGGGGTGATCAGCGACTGGCCGCCGGCCACGGCGCGGATCGAGTCGGCGATCTCGTGCGGCGGGATCTCCTTGAGCAGGTAGCCGGTGGCCCCGGCCTTGATCGCGTCGTAGAGGTCGGCCTCCTCGTCGCTCATGGTGAGCATCACGATCCGGGTGGAGGGGGCCACCTCCTTGATCGCGGCCGCCGCCTCGATGCCGCCGCGCCGGGGCATCTTCACGTCCAGCAGCACCACGTCGGGCAGCAGCTCCCCGGCCTTGTCCACCGCCTCGGCGCCGTCGCCGGCCTCGCCGACCACCTCGATGTCCGGTTCCTGCTGCAGCACGATGTCCAGGCCGCGGCGCAGCAGGGCGTGGTCGTCCACCAGCAGAACCCTGATGGGGTCGACGGCGCGCGCGGGCTGGGCGCCCCGGCCGGGGGCCGCCTGCGCCGGGATGCCCTCCGGACGCACGCTACCCGCCCGGCTGGATTCGGGTTGGGCCACCTGTCCGTACCCCCTGGATCTGGATCGGCGCCGGCTCCGGGCAGGCTCCGTTACTCCCGGACGGGACGCCGGAGACGCTGAGTGACCGAGTCATCATCGCACAGTATCGGCGAGACCTGATAATAGCTGGCGCGGACCCTGATCGGACAGTGCCGACCGGGTGGCGATCGACGCCCTTTCGGGCATCGTGCGCCGACCGGCTCGGATCCGCGCCGTTGGGAGCACTAGTGACACGACACTACGCGGCGGTCGATCCGAGCTGCCCACCGGAGTAGTGCGCCGCCCCGTTCTCCTCGAGATGGATCACGCCGTAGTCGTAGCCGCGGCGGCGGTAGACCACCGAGGGCAGTTTGGTGTCGGCGTCCACGAACAGGAAGAAGTCGTGTCCGACCAGCTCCATCTCGTAGAGCGCCTGGCACAGGTCGATCGGCGGGGCGCTGTGCGTCTTCTCCCGCACGACCATCGGGCCGTCGCCCTGGACCTCGATCGGCCCGGCGTGGCGCACCGCGTCCTCGCGCGGCTCGGCCGGGGGCTGCGCGGCGGCGAACTGGCCGCTGATCTCGGCGGCCTCCAGCTCGGCCAGGGTGGAGGTGGCGACGGACACGGAGACCGGGCTGCGGCGGCCGTGGTGCACCCGGCGGCGGTCGGCGGCCTTGCGCAGCCGCGCCTCCAGCTTGCCGGTGGCCAGGTCGAGGGCGGCGTACGGGTCGGCGGCACAGGCCTCGGCGCGGACCACCGGGCCACGGGTGCGCAGCGTGATCTCGATCCGGTCGCAGCGGTCGGCCTGCCGGGGGTTGCGCTCCTTGGACAGCTCCACGTCGATGCTCATGGCCTTGCCGTCGAAGCGCTCCACCTTCGAGAGCTTCTCCAGCACGTGCTTGCGGAACCGGTCGCTCACCTCGGCCTTGCGGCCCTTCACCACGATGTCCACGCGCGTCTCCCTTTTAGCTCGCTGTCTCAACACTGCTGCGGCTCTCGGGCGCGGACCCCGGACTTGGACGCGGGGGCGCGCTCCGCTCGTCGTTGTGGCTGAGTGGGGTCTGTCGGTGAGGGGACACCACCTCCTGCGACTGGTTCCGGGTTGTCAACCGTATGCCGGGAAGATCCGGCTGTGGAGGGGTAACGACGGAGAAGTGGGGTTGAGTTCCGGCCGGGGGGCTCGGTCGCTTCACGATCCCGGCCGATTGGTCATCGTGTTGCGCAACTCATATCCACGAACGTAATCCCGCCGGAGCATGAACGGTAGGGGCTAACGGCAACGCTCCGCCAGGAGGGTGAATCAGCTCAAGCCCGCCGATCGTGCGCTCCTGGCGCGCCGGTGGCGGCTTCGACCGCGGCACACAGTGCAGCCACGCGCCGAGATCCGGTCCGGTTCAGCGGTCCCGGAACCGGGTCGCGGCGAGGACGGCGGCGCCCACCGGCCGGCCGCCGGCGGCCCGGATCGCGCGGGCGGCGTCGGCAAGGGTCGCGCCGCTGGTCATGACGTCGTCGACGAGGACGACCTGACGCAGCGCGAGCCTGGCCGTGGCCGCGGGCCGCACGGCCAGCGCCCCGGCGAGATTGCGCGCGCGTTGTTCATGCGTTAGACCCACCTGATCGGTCACCGCGCGGGTGTGCCTGAGGGCACTCAGGACGTCCGCGGTACGGCCGAGTGAGCGCAGTTCTGCGGCGGCGATACGGGCCATCCGGCGCACCGGATCCTGGCCGCGCCGGCGGACGGTGGCGCGCGCGGACGGGGCGGGGACCAGCCAGATCGGCGCTGTGTCGGGCGACGCTGCACGGGCGGCGCGGGCGAGTTGTCGGCCGAGCGGGCGGGCCAGGTCGAGCCTGCCGTGCTCCTTCTGGGCGATAACGATGTCCGGGACGGGTTCGCGGTACGGCGCGAGCGCGTGCACGGTCGGTAGCCCGCGCGGGCGGCGGACCGGGCGTACGACGGTGGGCGGACCGCTGAACGCGAAGGCGCATGCGGTACACAGCCCCTGCGTCACGTCAGCGCTGCCCGTATGCCCGCAGCCTGCGCACTCGGCGGGCAGCACGAGATCGAGCAGCGTGCTCCACCAGGCCCGCCGCCGACGCTCCGTCAGATTTTCCCCCATACCGCGATGGTAGGCGGCATTTGCGTCCTATGGCATTCAATCCACATAACTGGGAGAAGTTCCGTGCACACCGGACAGTTCGACCCACGCGCCGCCGATGAACGAGTACAGCTCGATCTCCTCGCTCGCGGTGGCGCCCTGCCCGGTCGAGTAGGAGGCGAGCAGGGTGTTGCCGGACCACTCGATCCCGGTCGCGCTGCTCGGCGGGTTGATGATGACCGCGTTGAGGTCGCTGGAGCTCACCACGGGCGAGCCGTCCGGGTTCAGCTCGTAGATCGCCAGCGGCGAGGACTGCTGCGGGGCGCCGAGCACGGCGAGGGACTGGCTGCCGTGCCAGTCGGCGTCGACGATGTTCGTCCACTGGTTGACGACCGGCTGGTTGATCCCGAAGTCCAGGTTGATCGAGATCTGGGCGGCCGCGTCGTCCACGATCCCGATCGCCAGCGAGTACGGCCCGGTTCCGACGACGGCCCCGGGTGCGCCGTACACGACGGCGATCCGGAGTCCGTCCGGGGCGACCGAGAGCTGCTGCACGACGCCGTCGGTGCCGTAGACGTTGACGAGCTGCGGTTTCGCCTGGAACCCGTTGGTGATGTCGAGCCGGTACACGGACGGGATCCCGCCCTCCGTGTCGAGGAACCACAGGTGGCCGAGCGCGTCCCAGGTCAGCCAGCTGATCTTGTGCCCGGTCTGGACCAGCACCGGCGGGTCGGTCGATCCGGGCACGCCCAGGTAGAGCTTCGTGCCGGTGCTGTCGACCACGGCGGCGATCGTCTGCCTGCGGAAGCTGGTGACCGCGAGCTGGCCGTACTTGCGGTCGTTCGAGCCGACCTGCTCGGTGAGCGGGGCGTCGTGTCCGTCGGAGTAGGTCACCCGCTGGTTCACGGAGTCCAGGTAGTAGAACGCCGGGGCCTTCGAGGTGACGACCCCGATGTGATAGTCCGTCATGACGTCGTCCACCGACAGCGAGGTGCCGAGCACGGCGCCCGCCCCGTCGACCACCTTGACCCGGTTGATCGAGCCCAGGCTGCTGAAGGTGGCGAGCAGTTCGTCCGCCAGCTGGCTGCACGCGGCCTTGGTGTGCGCGGTGCAGTAGTTCGGGCTCTTGACCGAGACCAGGGCCGTGTCGTCCGGACCGATCACCACCGCGTTCTGGGCGGCCAGGGCGATCTGCGGCGTGGCGATCCCGGCCGCTCCGTTGAGCCAGTCGGGCGGACCGTCCAGCAGCGCGCCCGCCAGGCTCTGCGCGGTGGCCGCGTCGCTGCTCTGGGTACGCAGGTAAACCGGGACCGGGATCATGCTCTCGGCGGGATAGTCCTGGTTGACGTAGTACAGGTAGTAGGTGGTGTAGTCGGAGCGGAACGCCTCCTGCGTCAACGGGATCCCGAAGTCGCCGCCGAGCGGCAACTCGTCGATGCGGTAGCCGTTCTTCCCGTCGTCCACGACGTGGAAGCGGTACGAGGTGGACTGCGGGTTCTGCACGGGCTGGTACACGCCGGTGTCCGAGACGGTCGCCACCTCGGTGCCGTTGAGCTGGAGCGCGGCGGCCTCGCTCGCGATCGGGGTGACGCTGGACTCCTCGCTGAAGACGACGACCTTGTCCGGATCCCAGTTCTTCAGCGCGTCGCCGGTCAGGTAGGCCTTGGCGATGTCGACGTTGGACGGATCGCTGGCGGCCGTCTGCAGGAAGCCCTCGACTATCGCCTCGGGGCGGTCCGCGGGGGTCGGGCCCTGCGGCCAGATGCGTACGTCCGAGCCGCTGCCCGTGTTGGCCTGCTTGCTGACCGAGTTGACGGCCGTGTTCGCGGGCAGGCTCACGCAGCCGCCGGTGAACAGCACGATGAGCGGGACGAGCACGAGTATCACCCGGCGGGTGGGAATGCCGTTCACGCCTGGTCCCCCGTTCCCCGGCTGTCACTGCCGATCACGTCGCGCATCTCGCCGTTCCCGAAGCCGGTCAACGGATCCGAAGCTGTGCGTTCTGAAGCAGTACGTTCCGAAACTGTGCGTTCCGAAGCCGGCTGATCCGCGTCCGCGCCGTCCGGCGGCGTTCGATCCGGTATCACGTTACCCAACCCGCTGTACCGGTCGGACAGCAGCGGATGGCGCTGACCGGCCCGCACCGGCGGGGCGGAGACTGCGCCACGGCGCTGGCGCAGGTGGTGGCTCGAGTCCTCGGGTTCCAGCGGGATCGGCGAACGCAGCAGTTCGACCCGGGTGGTGCGCGGCACGGTGAGCCGGAACTGCGAGCCGCCGCCCGGCTCACCCCAGGCCTGCAGCCAGCCGTGGTGCAGCCGTGCGTCCTCCAGTGCGATGGCCAGGCCGAGCCCGGTACCGCCGGTGGTGCGTGCCCGTGCCGGGTCGGCCCTCCAGAACCGGTTGAACACCAGGGAGGACTCGCCGGGGCGCAGCCCGACGCCGTGGTCGCGCACCGCCACGGCCACGGCGTCCTCCGACGCGGCGACCGTGATGACGACCTCGTGGCCCTCGCCGTGTTCGATCGCGTTGACCACCAGGTTGCGCAGCACCCGGTCGATCCGGCGGGCGTCCACCTCGGCGACGCAGGGCTCGTCCGGGGTCTTGATGACGACCTCGCTGCCCTTGCGGTCGGACAGCGGTGCGGAGCTCTCCACGACCCGCGCGACGAGCGCGCGCAGGTCCACCGGCTCCGCGTCCAGGATCGCCGCGCCAGCGTCGAAGCGGCTGATCTCCAGCAGGTCCGCGAGCAGCTCCTCGAAGCGGTCCAGCTGGTTCTGCAGCAGCTCGGCCGAACGGGCGACGGCCGGCTCGAAGGAGTCGCGCTCCTCGTGGATCAGGTCGGCGGCCATCCGCACCGTGGTCAGCGGGGTACGCAGCTCGTGCGAGACGTCGGAGACGAAGCGGCGCTGGACCCGGGAGAGCTCCTCGAGCCGGCGGATCTGGCTCTGCAGGTTCGCCGCCATCTTGTTGAACGAGGTGGCCAGCGAGGCCAGGTCGTCCTCGCCGCGCACCCGCATCCGCTCCTCGAGCCGGCCGGCCGCGAGGCGTTCGGCGATCCCGGCGGCCATCCGCACCGGCATGACCACCTGCCGGGAGACGAACCAGGCGATCCCGACCAGCGCCAGCACCAGGATGAACCCGGCGATCACCAGGGAGAGCTCGACGAGCTGGAGGTTCTGCTCGTCCTGGGTGAGCGGGAAGACGTAGTAGACCTGCGCGGTGAAGTTGGTGCCGTTGTTGTTGGAGTCCACCCGCTGCCCGAAGACGACCGCGTCGGCCGTGGTGGGCGGGCTGGTGCTGTAGCTGACCGTGGCGAACTCGTAGTACACGGTGCCCGCCGGGTTCTTCTGGACGCTGCCCTCCAGGGAGGCCGGCAGCGTGCCGGGCATCAGCGTCGCGCACGCGGCGGGGAACGCCCCGGTCCTCTCGGTGCTCTTCTGTGCGATGACCACGACCTGGAACAGCGTGCCGTGGCACAGCGAGCGCGCCACGCTCTGGGCCAGCACGCTGGTGTCGATGGAGGCGTCCACGTTCTTGGACGAGAGGTCCTGCTGGGCCGACTCGAAGCCGGCGTAGGCCTGCTCCTTGGCCGCGTCCAGCCGGGTGTTGAGGATGCCGTCGGCGACCCGCTGCGCGATGAAGTAGCCGAGGCCGACCGCGACGGCCAGCGAGAGCACCATGGTGACCGACACGACCCGGAACTGCAGCGAGCGCCGCCAGCGGGCGGGCAGGTCGCGCAGGGTCCGGACGACCGCCCGCAGCGCGTGCCTCAGTCTCGCCGCCACGTTCGTGCCCATGCTCCACCGGTCCCATACTTCAGCGATGACGCGCCCACGGCCCTCCCCTGGCCGCGACCGAAGACGCGCGAAAACTCGATGGGCACGCAGTCCGGCCGCCCCTCGCCCGGGACGACGCACCTGGGACGTCCTGGGTTCCGGCGGCTTAGGCGGGGCCGGCCTTGTACCCGACGCCGCGTACCGTGATCACGATCTCGGGCTTCTCCGGGTCGTGTTCGATCTTCGAGCGCAGCCGCTGGACGTGCACGTTCACCAGCCGGGTGTCGGCGGCGTGCCGGTAGCCCCAGACCTGCTCGAGCAGCACCTCGCGGGTGAACACCTGCCAGGGCTTGCGGGCCAGGGCGACCAGCAGGTCGAACTCCAGCGGGGTCAGCGCGATCGACTCGCCACCGCGCTTGACCGAGTGCCCGGCCACGTCGATGGACAGGTCGCCGATGTTGAGCGTCTCCGGCTTGGGCTCGTCGGCCCGCCGCAGCCTGGCCCGGACCCGGGCCACCAGCTCCTTCGGCTTGAACGGCTTGATCACGTAGTCGTCGGCGCCGGACTCCAGGCCGACCACCACGTCCACGGTGTCGCTCTTCGCGGTCAGCATCACGATCGGCACGCCCGACTCGGAGCGGATCTGCCGGCACACGTCGATGCCGTCGCGGCCAGGCAGCATCAGGTCGAGCAGCACCAGGTCCGGCTTGAACTCGCGGAAGGCCCCGAACGCCCGATCCCCGTCCGACACGGTCGCGGTCTCGAAACCCTCGCCCCGCAGCACGATGCCGAGCATCTCGGCCAGTGCGGTGTCGTCGTCGACGATCAGAACACGTCCCTTCATGCCGCTCATCTTCGCATCAATTCACCGGTCCGTGGTAACTATGCGGAGATCGGCACCGGGAAAGACCTCGGAGAACGGTGGCCCGGCGGGTCCGTACGTGGCAGGATGTGGATCTGTTTGGGGCGGGGCGACCGCGCGGGTGGACAAACGAGGTGGGGATGCCAGAGGTGCCTGCGGTATGGGCCGCACCCGGCGCGCCCGCGCCGGACACCGCGGTCACGGCCGCCATGCGTCCTGCCGCCACGCGTGAACCGGAGCTGCGCGGGCACGAGGGCCTGCGCCCGATCCCGTTGCGCCCGCTCAGCGTGCTGGAACTCATCGACGGGGCGATCGGCGCGGTGCGGGCCGTCCCGGCGGCGCTGCTGGGCTGGGCCTCGCTCACGGTCGTCGCGGCGGCGCTGGCAGATTTCGCGCTGACCTGGGCTTTCGACTCCGCGGTCGCGGCTGCGACGCGCGTGCACCCGGTGATCCGCACGGACGATTTCGGCAACACCGTCGTGCAGTTCGGCAGGACCGCCGGCGCCGGAACCTTCGGCGTGGTCGTCGTCAGCGTGCTGATGCCGCTCGTGCTCTCCGGCTTCGCGGTGACTATCCTCGCGGGCCTGATCGCTGAACCGGTCAAACAGTACGTAGACGGCGCGACAACGGCGACACCCGCGTCTGCCCGTCAGACGCAGGATCTGCTCAGGCGCCTGATCACCATCGCCACTGTTACCGCACTGCCGCGCGCGATATTCCTCGCCCTCTATGCCCTCATCACGCTCGCCGTCGTCGACGATCCGAACGGCAGCAACGGGGCACTGTTCCTGCTCGTGACTCTCGTCGGCGTCCCGCTGTGCGGCTGGCTGACCGCCGACTGGGCGGTCGCCGCGCCGGTCGCCGCCCTTGAGCGCACGCCAAAGAGCTTCGCGGCACTGGGACGCGCACGCCGACTCGTGTCGGGCGGGCGGTGGCGCGCGCTCTGGGCGACGCTGCTCACGGTGTTCATCGCGAGCGTGGTCGTCGGGCCGCTGGTCATCTGCGGGTACTACATTGGCACCGTCCACGGCGTGCGCGATCTGCTCGACGGTTATCCGGTGTCCGGCGCGACGTACTGGTGGCTGGCCGGATACCTCGTGGTGGTCACGCTCAGCCAGGTGCTGACGGCCCCGTTCCGCGCGGCAGTCGCGACCATGCTGTACGTGGACCGGCGCTTCCGCCGTGAGGGGCTGGACATCCGGATCGCCTGGGCGCGGGTCGCCCGGGCCGGCGGCTGGAAGGGGCGTTGACGATGGCGCACACGGACACGCCGGTCACCGTCGGCAGCGACCAGGCGCGACAGATGGCGATCCGTGAGCTGTCGAAGTCCCAGTACCACGAGACCCCTTTCACCCCGAGCCCGTCACCGTCCACGGCCACACCGTCGCCCACGCCGCCCCCGCACGTGGCCACCGCGTCGCACGGCCTCACCGTGGTGCTGATCATCCTTGCGATCTTCCTCCTGGTGGTCGCGGTGCTGCTGGTGCTGCGCTGGCTCGGCAAGCCGCGTACGGCCAAGAAGTCCAAGTCGGAGTCCGGCAAGGACAAGCGCAGGAACGCCGACGGCGAGGCCGAGGAGTTCCTCACCGGGGCCGCGCGCCGCCGTCGCGACGCCGAGCTCGCCGCCGCGGCGGGCGACTGGGCGGAGGCGATCCGCGAGCGGTTCCGTGCGGTGATCGGCACGCTCGACGAGCGGGGCCTGCTGCCGGAGCGCGCAGATCGCACGGCGGACGAGGCGGCGCGCGACGCGGGTGCGGTCCTGCCGGGCCGCGGCGAGGCGCTCGCGGCGGCCGCGCGCGCCTTCGACGAGGTCGAATACGGCGAGTACGTCGGCACCGCGGCGGGCTACGCGGTGATCAGCGAAGTGGACGAGGCGGTACGCACCGAGCAGCGCGGCACCCTTCAGCTGCCTACTGCAACCGCCCCGGGCGGCGGCCAATGAGACGTCCCCTGCTCGCGCTCGCCGCGACGGCTCTGCTGCTCGGCGCGGTCGCGACCGCCCCGGCACACGCCGCGACCGCGACGCCGAGCCCGAGCTCGCCGGTGGACAACGGCACGCTGATCCAGCCGGACAGCGACTCGGCCCTGCTGAACCTGCTCGGCCAGCAGGGCGTCGACTACTTCCCGGTGCGCACGGTGGACGCGGCGCTCAGCTACCAGGGCGCCGACGCGACCCTGGTGATCAGCGACGACGAACATCCCACCGCCGACGAGCTCGCCCGGTTGGCACTCGGCCGGTTCGGTCGGATCGTCATTCTGAACAACGACGAGACCACGCTCAACACGCTGCTGCCCGGCGTCGCCGTCAGCACTTTCACCGGCACCCTCGCCTCGCCGGTCCAGCCCTCGTGCGACCAGCAGGACGCGGCGGCCGCCGGAGCAGTCGACTTCGCCGACGACTCCGCCACCTTCACGCTGCCCGCGGGGAGTTCGAAGCTGGTCGGCTGCTACCCCGTCAACGGCAAGCCGACGCTGGTCTACCAGAGCGACCTCGCCTACGACGTGGTGGCGCTCGGCTCGAGCACGTTCATCGACAACAACGTGCTCTCCTCGCAGGGGAACGCCGCGCTGGCGCTGCGCGTCTTCGGCGCGTATCCGAACCTGGTGTGGCTCGCGGCCTCGTTCACCCCCGACATCACCCTGAACAACTGCGGCGGCACCACCTGCGAGGGTGGCGGTGGCGGCCGTCCGAACCCCGGCGCCACGACGACGATCACGGCCGGCGGCGGCAATGGCAGCGGCAACGGCGGCGGGGGTTCGGGCGCCAGCGGGCCGACGTTGACCAGCCTGATGCCGACCTGGATCTGGTGGGCGCTGCTCCAGCTGCTGATCGCGGTGCTGCTCACCGCGTACTGGCGCGGCCGACGACTCGGCGCGGTGGTCACTGAACGGCTGCCGGTCACCGTACGTGCAGCCGAGACGGTGGAGGGGCACGCGCGCCTCTACCGACGGGCCAACGCGCACGGGCGCGCGGCCGAGCTCCTGCGCAAGGCCGCCGCGAGCCGCCTGGCCGGACTTTTCGGCATCCCCGCGGCGCGCGCGCATGCCGATCCGTCGCTGTTGGTCGCCCCGGTGGCCGCCCGCCTCCAGGTCGCCGAGGACCTGATCGCCGATCTGCTCGCGGGCCCGGCCCCGCAGTCCGAAGCCGAGCTGGTCCTGCTCGCGGACCACCTCGACCAACTGGAACAGGAGGTCCGGTCATCGTGACCGAATCCGACACCACCTTGCTGAACACCGCGCCGGCGGACCCCGGCCCGACCACGCCCGTGCCCGTCTCGCAGGCCGATGACGCTCGCCGGGCGCTGACCGCGGTGCGGGCCGAGGTGGCAAAGGCGGTCGTGGGCCAGGACGCGGCCGTCACCGGCCTGGTGATCGCGCTGCTGTGCCAGGGTCATGTGCTGCTCGAGGGAGTGCCCGGAGTCGCCAAGACGCTCCTGGTGCGCTCGCTCGCCGCGGCGCTTTCGCTGGACACCAAGCGGGTGCAGTTCACCCCGGACCTGATGCCGGGCGACGTGACCGGCTCGCTGATCTACGACGCGCGTACCGCGGAGTTCTCGTTCCGGGCGGGGCCGGTCTTCACCAACCTGCTGCTGGCCGACGAGATCAACCGCACGCCGCCGAAGACGCAGGCGGCGCTGCTGGAGGCGATGGAGGAGCGGCAGGTCACCGTAGACGGTACGCCGCGCAAGCTGCCGTTCCCGTTCGTGGTGGCGGCGACGCAGAACCCGCTGGAGTTCGAGGGCACCTATCCGCTGCCCGAGGCGCAGCTGGACCGCTTCCTGCTCAAGCTGAATCTGCCGCTGCCCAGCCGGGACGAGGAGATCGCGGTGCTGCGCCGGCACGCCGACGGCTTCGACCCGCGCGAGCTGACCGCCGCGGGCGTGCGTCCCGTCGCCGGTCAGGCCGAGATCGAAGCGGGCCGCGCTGCGGTGAGCGCCGTAATCGTCACGCCCGAGGTACTCGGCTACATCGCCGACGTCGTGCGCGGTACCCGCAACGCCCCGGCGCTGTCTGTCGGTGTGTCACCTCGTGGCGGTACAGCGCTGCTCGGCGCGGCACGGGCGTGGGCGTGGCTTTCCGGCCGTGACTACGTGAGTCCGGACGACGTAAAGGCACTCGCCCGTCCGGTACTGCGGCATCGGGTGCGTCTACGGCCGGAGAGCGAGCTCGAGGGCGTGAACACCGACGCGGTCATCGACGGCGTGCTGGGCGCCGTCGCCGTTCCCCGCTAAGCGAACCGAGGACAGAAAGCAAGCATGCGATCCCCCACTCCCTCCCGCGGCAGCCTGGTGCTGACCGGCCGGGCCGGCGCGCTCGCGGCGGCCGGCTCGGCACTGGTCGGCGTCGTCTCCGGTGCGTTCCACGTCCCGGGCTGGGTGGGGATCACGGCCTTCGAGGCGGCCCTCGGTTGCGGCATCGCGGCAGACGCGATCCGTGCGGGTTCCCTACGTGACCTGGTGTTCTCCCGCAGCGGTGACGCCACGGTCCGTCTAGGCGAGAGCGCGACGGTGCGCCTGACCGTCAGCAACCCGGGCAACCGACCCATACGCGGCACTCTGCGCGATGCGTGGACCCCGAGCGCTGGCAACGTCCTACCCGCCACAGCACCGCGCCAGGTCTCCGAACTCGCCAAGGAACCCCGCCACGCCCTGACCGCCGGGCCGAACGCGACCCAGCACATCGACACCCATCTGACCCCGACCCGTCGCGGTGATCGCATTCCCGACCGGGTCACGGTTCGCTCACTGGGCCCGCTCGGCCTGGCCGGCAGGCAGGCCTCGTACGAGGTCCCATGGCGTCTGCGCGTGCTGCCGGCCTTCGAAAGCCGCAAGCACCTGCCGTCCCGCCTCGCGCGCCTACACGAGACCGACGGTCGTACTCCGGTGCTCGTGCGCGGTCAGGGGAGCGAGTTCGACTCCCTGCGTGAGTATGTGGTCGGCGACGATGTGCGCTCGATCGACTGGAGAGCAACGGCGCGTCGCAACGACGTGGTGGTGCGCACGTGGCGTCCGGAGCGGGACCGGCACGTGGTCATCGTCCTGGACACCAGCCGCACCTCGGCCGGCCGTGTCGGCGACATTCCCCGGCTCGACTCGGCGATCGACGCGACGCTGCTGCTGGCGGCGCTCGCGACCAGGGCAGGCGACCGCGTGGATCTCCTCGCCTACGACCAGCAGACCCGCGCGTCCGTGATGGGCGCGCTGCCCGGCCGTACCCTCGCGCTGTTCAGCGATGCCATGGCAGGACTCGAACCCTCGCTGATCGAGCTGAACGCCGAGGGCCTGGTCACGCAGCTGACGAACCGGATCCGTCGTAGGTCGCTGGTGGTGCTGCTCACGAGCATCGACGCGGCTGCGATCGGTGAGGGCTTGCTGCCGCAGACGAAGCGTCTGACGAACCGCCACAACGTGATCGTGGCCTCGGTAGCCGATCCGCGCATCGCGGAGCTCACCAGCGCACGTGGCGATGCGGACGCGGTGTTCGCTGCGGCCTCTGCGGAACTCGCGCTGACCACCCGCAGGCAAGCAGCTGCCGAGCTGTCCCGCCACGGCGTCCACGTCGTCGACGCGGTCCCCGAGCGTTTCGCCCCCGCACTCGCCGACAGCTACCTAGCGCTGAAGGCCGCCGGCCGCCTCTAGCCCACAGCGCGCCCGGGTCCAATCCCCGCCTCTGCCTCCCCGAGGCAAAAGCAGCCCGGAAAGCCAAAAGGAGCCCGTCCCCACGGTGTGGGGTCGGGCTCCTGACTGGTTGTGCGGCGGTGTCCTGCTCTCCCACGAGGTCTCCCTCGCAGTACCATCGGCGCTGGCGGGCTTAGCTTCCGGGTTCGGGATGGGTCCGGGCGTTTCCCCGCCGCCATGGCCGCCGCAACACTGTG
>Ga0307507_10000731_pt1 | contig 72131 bp, 49 predicted proteins | sample 7_EM_MG_FD_207223 | JGI IMG/M metagenome (GOLD analysis project Ga0307507, IMG submission 207223) | Populus trichocarpa ectomycorrhiza microbial communities from riparian zone in the Pacific Northwest, United States - 7_EM | ecosystem: Host-associated > Plants > Roots > Unclassified | place... | reverse complement strand
TATTAGTAAGCATGCATAAAAGTATAATTTTAATAAATTTAATATTAATAATAAAATTAATATATTTTATATTTTATATATACTTTCTTAATATTAGTAAGCATGCATAAAAGTATAATTTTAATAAATTTAATATTAATAATAAAATTAATATATTTTATATTTTATATATACTTTCTTAATATTAGTAAGCATGCATAAAAGTATAATTTTAATAAATTTAATATTAATAATAAAATTAATATATTTTATATTTTATATATACTTTCTTAATATTAGTAAGCATGCATAAAAGTATAATTTTAATAATTTTTTATTTAGCCGTACCTTAGTTAATACTATACGCTATACATTACAAAATGCGTATTTAGCCGCAATATGCTACCAAATGCTGTAAAAATACTGGTAAATTTTTTCCTAACGCTACTATATACGCTACGCTACTACCTACAAGTTACTAGAAGACACGTCCCTTAGCCTATATATACACCACTATACAATTATAACAGGTTTCGCCATATAACAGCTATATATAGTATTTAGAACTATCTATAGTTGCATTATACTCTTACAATTATTACCAGCATTAGATAGTTTTAGTATCTTTTTTACCTTAGCCTACTTTTAAGCTTAAACCAGCCTTCTCCTTATACACCAACTTCTGCAGTAACGACGTAAATTTAGTTAACTTTAATATTCTTTACTTAATACTCAACTTCTAATTGGCTATAATAGTACTATAGCAAATAGGCTCAGTCTATCCTTATTAATCTATCTAAGTAAATAGTTGCTTTACCTCCAAGAGCTTATGGCTTGGCTTAACCATAATAGTGTAATTTACGCACTATAAGTTAATAAACAGCCCAATTAATATAAAGGTGCAAAGTAGGATCTACTTAGAATTATTAGTGTTAAAGGTTTACCTAGCCTCAGCCTTCTTAATATTGGATATACTAGCTATATAGCAGAGCACCTTATCTTTGCTATATTCTTTACATAGCCTATTAAACTAATAAGCTAGTATAAGAGGTAAGCGAGTGGTAATAACAATTTTATACACTAAACTGTCTATCCGTTTTTTGATATAAACACAATTGCAGATTTTTTTAGCTTTAAAGAACTTTACATTCTATTAAAAATGGCGGTTAAGTATATTAGTGAACTTCTTACCAAGCGGGTTAGTAGTCTACTTAGCGATAATTAGGTCCTTAAGTATACAACTTTAAGTTTTTAGGTGTTTATTATTAGACTTAATTATAATAGGGGCTTACTAGTCCTAGTATTGGATAACCTAGGCTACGCTCGCTGCCGTTTTCGCATTAGTATATAACTCGGCTTAGGTAAGTTGCGGTATCTTAGGTTTAGTATTTAGATCGCTGCCATTTTCCTCCTATATAGCTAGAAGTTCCTTGTGTCAGCGCCTCTACTCTGTCCTCACTTAGTCCTCCATAGCTGTAATTATAGCCACCTTGGTATTGTTAGGGTCGGCCTATAATATAACTAATTTAAGATAGCTATTCTTTGGGATAAGCTTTTACTGGTTAAACTAAAGTATTAACTCCCCTCTACGTATCTAAAACATTAGAATAACTGTACGGAAAAATATAGCTAGTTCGCTAAATTTCCTATCTGCTACTGCTCTAGCTGGGTTAGTCTTTATATCCTTATAGAGATAGTTAAATTTCTTTTTCTTTAGCTGGATGTTTTCTTCTTTAAGTTTAAGTAGTACTTTAAACTTTATTCCCTTTAGCTTATCTACTTCTTCCCACTTAGGCCTCTTTAATCCTGCCATAATAAACCATATTGGTTGCATTGGGTTCCCGTTATTAGGCATACCAGACATACCCTATATAGTAGGGCTGTAATTATACGCAATACAGTACTCCTTAACTATATCCTAAATAAATGATATTAAGACTCTACCGGTTGCGTCTAGGTGGCATTCGTCCCAAAAGATACGCCTAACCTATATTATACTCTTTAATACCTAATACGTTCTAGGGGATTAGCCAGTTAGGTGTTTCTATATACTAGTTTATATAGTAATAAACTCGCGTATTAGTCGTGTGGTAATACAATTTTATATAGTAATTAGAAGGAATTGGGTTAAGTATTTTAGCGCTAATAGTTCTATCGCATTAAGGGTAGGGCGATAATTGTTCTTAAACCTAGCTTTACCCTATAGGTATAGTAGCAAAGTCTTACTAACTATATATATGTTGTTATTATTCTCCTATTATTCCTTATTGGTCCACTTAAGAGCCTTACAGATTTGCGGCCATTTATCCTTTTTTAGTTTACTAAATATCTTAACTTTATTATAGCTAGGGGCAAGAATTGTAATTTGGGGTGGGTTAAGGCGCTTTATAATCACGCCGTTTTATAATATTGCACTCGCGTCCTTTAGGAATCCTAGTAGGCCTAGGTTTAGTATAAGAATAACTAAGCAGCCTCGCTGTAGGTCTATAGGGTATAGCTTCTTAAAGTTATCTTTATAGTAGCATATAATTAGCTACTTTGCTGCCTATAGGCATTTTATATCCGGCGGATACATCTTAGGTAGGTAGTAGGTTATATCCCTAATAGCTTAGGCCTTTTAAACATCCATTACGTTCTAATAATAAAAGTAGTTTATTAGCTATTAAGTAATTATTTATACAGTCTTACCCGCGCTAGGTTCATCTGCATAGATACTACCTCCTTTAATTATCCTCTTTTGCTTAAATGCCCAAGCCATATATACCACTTAGTATAGGCTAAATTTAAAGCCTAATATAAGGCCCTAATTAGGGAGTTCAATTAGGGCGGTCTTAGAGAGTGCTTTTAATAAGACAAGTAGGAAATACTCTAGAGTAAGCAGAAGATCCGCCTCCGTTATATATACTAGTGCGCTGTCTAGGTTGTCCTTCCCAGCCTTATAGAGCTAGGCTAGGAAATTTTACTGGTTAAGTTCTTCCTCTATATCTATATCTTGGTTGTTATTATTAACTAAATCCTTGTCTTAGTTATTATTATTAACTAAATCCTTATCTTGGTCGCTGTTATTAACCAAATCCTTATCTTTATCTCTACTCTCCGTGTCCTTAGAGTTAGTATAATATAGAAACTAATTATCGTGTCCACTAGCACGTTACGGCAATTTACTGTCCTCTGCGGTAACATCTTAAGGGGTATTAACGGTTAGTAATATGGCAGTAGGGTCGTCTATTATATCGTTAGGCTGGTGTGTACCTGTAGGTTCGGTAATAGGTTGCGACAATTTGCTATTATCTATGGCGATTTCTCCGGTACCGCTGTCACTCGTTAATATAGGCTTATAGGCAGATAGGTTACGTCTTCCCTTCGCTAATTACTTTCTACGCATAACTGGCTTATTATTGCTGCTTTCCGTAAGGGTGCCTACCGCTAATTTTGGTTAAGGGCGCTTTTTATATCTATTTGGGTTGGCCTTATAACTATTTAACTTCCCAGGCGCAGCCAGCTTGCTTTTATTATCCTCTACCAGGGTACTTATTGCCGATCTTAGTTAAGGCCACTTATTATATCTGCCTAATTTAATCTTACTGTTATCTAATTTCTTATATCTAATAGGCTCGCTCTTGCTATTTTCCTTAGAGCTATATACTGCTAATTCTAAATAACTCCGCTTCTTGCCTTCTCCTAGTTTGCTCTTACCGCTGGCCTTATACAACGTTGGGACTTACTGGCTATCTTTTATACTATGTCTATTGCGTCTAGGCGCCTCGGATTTGATAGCTAGCAGTATATTATTAGTGGCAGCGACTCGGGAGTTTAAGCTAGAAGGTAAGAATAATGCTACAAGTACGGCCTCCTTTATGCCATTTTTCGCTATTTCGCTAAAAGCTATAATAAGTGTGCCCTCTAACTATATTGCGAGGTTTTTATGTCTCTATGGCGATATATAGATGTTCTTTTTAGGCGGACCATTAATATTAAGCTCTATATAGGCTTGTAGTTCCTCCTATAGCTTACCTAGAGCTATATATAGGTTTCCGCTTATTAGATATAAGACTTAGACTACCCCAACTATTAACTTACCTATTAAGCCTATAGATTGGATTTCAATCTTAATATCTCCTATATTAATTACGTTACTCGCCGCTAGGGTTACTAGCTAAGGCGAAGGGATACCAAGTAGTGGGTTTATAGTAACGTTTATAGGCTATATTATATACAGTAGCTAAGGTAGCGTCGTCTTATCTTATGCTTCGGTCTTTTAGGGTAACGTATATTCACGTAAAGGTAGGTTTTTTAATTTATTAGAGGTACTTAGTACCCTCTTTACACAATTAAAACGAGCACTTTCTATAATTTTTAGGATTACCCGCAGTTTCTAATCCGGTAGAGTATTAGTAAATTATAGGAGTTACTTATAAAACTCCTTAACATATCCTTCTTTTATTATTATAGAGTTGCCGCGATATATTATATACTTAGGCTTAACTTTAATCGCGATATCTTTAACCCTCTCTTTTAGTCTATTATAGTTTTTAATAGTTATTCCAAAGCCTTGGGCAATGTTTGTATCTTTAGTTAGCTTTAGGTTCGCCTTATACCACATATCCGGCTTTGCCCATAGTTACGTTATTATTAAGTCGCTTATTCGGTTAGGTATATATAATATTACAGCATATATTAAGTAGAAGGTAACTATTAAAGTAAAATGGCTTTATACGGTAGCTGGCTAGTACTATACCAGCATAACTCTAGTGTTAGACATAGTTAGAGGTTAGTTATTAGAGAGATAAAAGATAGGGTAAATAAGGTAAATAAAGGAGAGGTAAAGCGGTAGATCTTATAATTACCCGCATATACCCGCATAGAGGTGAAATTAGCTGTTGTTTACTGCTACTAGTTAGGGTAAATATAGCTAGACTTAATACTATGCAGTTAAATAAGGGCACAATTATATAAGGGCATAATTATATAATATATAGGGACTACCCTACCCAGCCTATTTAGGGCTAGGTGGCGGTCTAGTACTACTAAACTCTTACAGTTTTTAATATAAGCAATTTATTAAGTGCCTATAGAGGGGTAACTAGTTATTACGGCATAGTAGAATGTAGGAGGTTGTGGGCGTTACTATATTTCTTATTGTCAATAAAGTTAGTATATATGCGCGCCGCTAGAGTTAGAGGGCTGGCCTATATCTATATATACGGGCTCCATTGCTGCGAAGTGTTTGCTATATAATAGGTAGTATTTCTAGTAGACGGCGACGTATTGCACTTATTATAGGCGTTACTATATTTCTCATTGTTATATAAAGTCGGTGGATATGCGCGCCACTAGAGTTAGAGGGCTGGCCTATATCTATACATACGGACTCCATTGCTGCGAAGTGCTTAGTATATAATAGGTAGTACGTCTAGTAGATAGCGACGTATTACACTTACTTTATAATCACTAGTGTTATTATTACACACTTAAGGGCCTGCTGGGTAAGTTTATTTGGAATAATAATTATCTAGTATATAGAATGCTTCTATATCCATACCTAAATATCTAGTGCTTATTTAAACGCATATCTACCGTAAAAGATTACAGGAGGTTTTATATCTTATATTATAAGTTTATACAATTAATAGCATTTTATGGCATTTTGCGGTATGTTAGGACATGTTGGGGCATATTAGGGCATATTAGGGCATTTTAGGACAGTAGACATATTGTATATACCTAGTATCTAGCCGCTTAGTAATATTAACTTATCTTACTATTTATCTATTTGGTGTTATATAAGAGGTTAGTATTCTACTATAGTATTTTCTGCGTTAGAGTCTCTTATATTTAATATCTTTATTTTAGATCTGTCTAGAACTATATACGGTCTTATAATATCCTGCTCCCCACCCAGTACTTTAGTAAGAGATTGTTTAGCTAATAATACCTTTTCTCTTACTAATTAAGGGAGGAAAAGACTTATACTTTTTAGCAGTAGCAGGCTGTGCTTATTAGTGATATTTTTAATAGATTATAGTATTTAAGTTTCTATTTACCTATAATGTAATTAGCCTGCCTATAGTAAAGTGCTTTTACTTTACTACTTACTTCTCTTTTCCCTTACCCTTCTACACGTCTATATGCTCGTATTATAAACTATAAGAGCTTAATAGTGCTAGACTATCGCCTAGCCTATATTAAGAGATAGGCTAGGTAGGGTAGTCCCCTTAACTTATACTATACTACATCTTCCTCTATAGGTTAGTCTTATTACTATAGATTTGCCTTTATACGCGTTTAACCTACGGAGTGTATAACCATATATATTGCCGCCAAGGCCTTACGTATACAATTTTATTAGGGCGTGCCTTATCTCTTTATCTTTACTAGTTAACCTAACTCTACTAACTACCCTCCCTTACTTCTACCCTACTAGTATCTACCTTTATAACTAGTGCCTCTGTAGATCTATCTAGGCTGTAGAGCCTTATAATATAGTAAGTTAGCTGCCTTATCTTTAACCTTAGCTATATAATAGAGAATCTATATTTACTAATACGTTTATATAGACCACCACTTAATATAGCCTACCACTAAAATAGACCTACCTACTAATTATTTTATAACTCGCGATGTTAACTATATCTATAACCACAAAAAGTTTGCCAAGGGCGTTATGGTTTTTGAGATTACCTTAACTATAGCGGCTGCGGGCTCCGGTGTCTTATAAGGCAATAGTAAGGGCCCTATACTTAATAAGCCTCTTCTTCTAGAGCTCAGCAGTCTATACCTCTCAGCCAATAATGCTTTAAAATGCCATCTCTGTCTATCCACTGGCTATATGCGCGCTAATTGTCCTCTTAAGAAAGCTTCTTAACTTTATTACGGCTATAGTAAGGCTGGTTATCTTAAAGCTAACTGCCCTAACCCTATATGCAATAATTGTGGGGAAGCCGGTTATCTTAAGAGTAACTGTCCTTATGTGACGTGCAACCAATATAGTGCCATAGGCTATAGAAAGCAAAACTGTCCCTAGCTATTAGATAAGAAGAAGCGGACTTACCTAAACTATAACTCCCTAGACCATTAAACTATCTTTTATAGTTAGGCATATAAGAACTACGGAGTTGCAGGGTATAATATTAATAATTATATAAGTGGACCTACTTTAATTTAGGTAATAGACGCCACAACTACTCTAGGCAAAGTAGATGCACCAAGTGCTGCCGCTTTAAGTATAGCTGCTACCTCTCCCTCGCCCAAACCCCTTAATGCAGCCGGCTTCTATCTAGTAGTGGATAGCCTGGTGGATAATCCAGACACCTATATAGAGGATAGCAATTCCGTAATAGCCGAACCTTTAGATATACTCTAGCTTCCAAGTAATAACCACCTTATAGTTTAGTTTATTACGCAAATTATTAAAGAGTATATTATAGTATATAGCATTACGTTCCAGGTGTCTTATAAGGCTAGTGGAATGCCTACTTACCATTTATATAAGACAGCGTCTATCCAATTTATGGATGCTAATATTGCTGGTGACGTTAAGGTTAGTACTACTAATACTACTTCTCTAGTTATTTAACGACTGTTATATCTAACTACGCTTAAGTATCTTACTTATATTCTCCCACAAGATGCTATAACCCTGCGACTTTACTATATTAGGTTTGTTGCCGCCTTTAATAAACTTGCACTAGGTACGCGTACGTTGCTTAGCAAGTACTTCTTTATTAATAGGGACTTCGGCCCGTTTATACCGCAAATCTATAAAGCTTAGGATATGCTGTTAAATAATCCTACAGTTATTATCCACTTCTTTACACTAGGCACTAAATGGCTTGATAGTTATATTGCGAGCCTAAACGCGAGCCTATAGTAGTAGAGCGTTAACAATCCTTTAGGTTACTAGTGGAAGAACTATAATGTAAATATCCAGCTTGGCATATAGCTCTTAGTGGAGGACTAACCATCATATAAAATCCCCGCGAGGTATTAGTTTAATAGCGTTCTTAAGTATTTTACGGTCCAGTTCTATACCGCAGTTGCGAGCCTTAAGGTCGTTAACCAGAACCCCTAGGTACCTACTATTATTTATCTTATTACCTTTCTAGGTGGCGCGGACCGAGTCTACTACGCTACTATCTAGATAGTTAATGGTCTTACCCTTTATACTAACTCTATTATCGATATCTTATTTCTAGGTGAAGACGCAGATAGCCAGGCCAGCTAGAAAGGAGTTATTATTAATACCACTCCCTTTAGCTCCGGCTATAACTACTATACTTTCATCTTTTAACCACGGGTAGGTTATAAGTTTATACTAAACCCTATATTCGCTCTAGAGTATGTCCTAAGCAGCAACGACTTTATAATAGTTAATAACCTAAGCAAGGCCCTAATTACGGCATAGGGCATTAAATATCTTGTAACTAAGCGTGTCCCTAAGGTTAGAATCTCCTAAGAGATTAACACTCTATGCCACCTATAGCAAGGAGGCAACAGTTTCTAAATTAAGCGCCAAATTGTGCTATCTAACAACTTTATAGATCTCCTACGTATTAATTACTTCGACTATAATATCGCTAAGTATGGGAAGAACTCGGTTAATAATGCCCTTAAGGCTGTCTTGCCGCTACTTAATAAAGAGCAAACGGGTGCCTATACTGCACTTAAATATATAATAGGCGGTATTTTGCTAATCTAAGGCCCCGGTGGTATTAGGAAATTAACTTTTCTAACTATCTTAGTACAATACTAGTATCAACTTGGGTTGCCCTAGTAGGATCCTACCAGAATCTAGGTCTTGTCGCCGCTTAATTACCAACTAGATATGCTAGCCAAGACAATTAATAATGCACTTATAGAGGACTATAAGGCACTAATTATATAAGGCCGTCTTACTAAATTTCCTATTGTCCTTCGCCGCTATATACGCTTAACGGAAACTAAGGTCTATATATAGGATGCTATTATACAGCAAACAGCGGCAGGCATTAACACTCGTCCTAAGTATTTTAAGAAATAGGATAACTATGCTATAATTAACAAGGACGCATCTATGCTAAATATAGCATTCCTGCTTTACCGTACGTTTAAGGCTAGTAATGCCACCAGCTTTAATAAGTGGTTATAGGTTATAGATTTGTCTAAAGGTTAGTAGCTATTACGCCTTATAGGTGTCCTAGATAGTAATAGAAACCTATATCCTATTATAAACCCTAATACAACTAAATACGCTAAATTCCGCCAATACTTGCACTAATTTGCGCTTGGTAATAATATAACGCAAGATAATAAGATGGGATTAACACTCGCGGCTAATATAGTTATCGCACACCTAGCTAAAAAGGCTAATGTTATTCTTATAACACCTAATATAGTCTCGCAGACCTATATACATTCTATTAGCGCCGCACGCGCAGTTTTCTATAACAAGGCTAGGAAGGCATCCGAGCTAGGTAGTCTTACTAGATTTGCTTAGAGCAGACCATATTTAATCTAGGGAGGTCTATAAATCCAGGCTAGTAACCCCGTGCCTTAGGTTCTCCTTAGTAATATATACTAACTAAAACCAATTCTTGGTCCCAATTTTAATAATCTGTTCTACTATTAGAAATCCGTCTCCCTCTATACGCATCTCCTTGCGGCTAGTGCGGATACGGTGTAGTTTTCGCTATAATATTAATTTATTAAAGATATTGCATGTCTTGTGAATGCCATCCTACCGTATAGCTAGCTTTAGATAAGCCTAATAGTTAAGGACCAAGAGCAGTTGAAGCTGGCGGCGAGCTTTTTTAAGGATATGCTATACTATAACTACCCTATCGCGTTCCTCGCCGTTAATGGTACTATATAGGTGAACGAGTTTAGCTAATTGATATACAACCTAGTCCACGCTCGACGCGCATTCTAGGTGGCTATAGCGCTAATAGACTTTGGATTTAAGCTATTAGAGGTTAGCCTTACCGTTCTATATACAGCCTAACTTGCCGTCTACTCCGCAGCGCTGCATACGCTTAAAGAATGGTGCTATACCTAGCAAGATGGCAGCAAGTGGCGGGAATTTACGCCAGTAGTTAATAAGATTAAGGTCTTTACCGTTAACAGCATCTAAGGCGGCTAGGTAGAGTTATTAGTATATAATATAACAGTTGCTAGTCCACTAAAATTTATCTAGGATATAGCAAGGAACCTTCTTATAATTACTAGACTATAAGCGGGCCTTATCATTATTGGTAGTCCCTAAGTAGTCTATAATTATTATACCAGCGATAAGACCTTTATAAACACCGCATACTACAAAATTAAGAAGTAGTGTAAGGATAATAAGGTATTTATTAACCTTAAGAATCCTAAGTGGAAAGAGAACTTCTAGCAACTTATTGCCCTATTTAACGTTAATAAAACTATATAGCGTGTCTACCGCCAGCGTACAGCCGATTACACGCCCATTTTATATAGCATAGACGTCAATTTTAATATTGCTATCCCTAACTTCACGGGTATAATAAATATTAGTAGTACCAGTAATCATACCAAAGCGTAGAATAAGGCCAATGGAGAGGGCGCCAATAACAACGGCTAGGACGGTGCTGGTAATAATAGCGAGGATAATAATAATAGAGAGGATATTAGTGGCGTCGGAACACAAGGAGAGTGGTAAAAATAGATATTATAGACACTACTAGCAGCAAGACCCTTAAATAGGGACACTAGATAGAAGTTAAAAGCGGCAGTAGCTACAGGCCTTTGGTATTTATAATTTTGCTATAGTACTAGATAAAATACGGCATATTATAATACTATATGTTACAGCCAAATAGAATAGACTCTTAATAATTATAATCTCCAAAACAGACAAGCACATTACGGTAAAGATAGCCCGATTTATAAAGTCTAGTAACCCTAATTTCTATCCCTTATAGGCTAGCGGTTAATTAATACTAATCTATAATCCAGATTTTAAGTACTTAACCAGTTAGATTATAGTCTAGATATCTCGCTAACAATTATAACTAGTTAGCTAGCTGTAAGCTTCAGCCTTTATAGCTAACTAACTATGTTAAGTAGATCGCTTGCTATCCGCTAACTGTTAAGCTATTAGCTAGCTGTCCTAATTAGGTAAGTAGTATAGCTAGTAGAGCCTTTAGCAGAGCCTCTAACCCGGTTTTAGCGCGTGCTATATTTAATTAAGGGTTTACTAATCTATAATAATTCTAGCTTAAAGCCAGACTCTATAATTAATTTCCCTAGCTATTAAAGCTTTACTAGGGGCTTAGTACGGAGCTCTACCAAAGGTTTTACTAGGAGCTCTACTAGAGAGGCTCTATAAAGCTCCCTTAAAGCTCTATACAGAGCTCTACCAAGACTCCATATAGAGCTCTACGGAAACTCTATATAGAGCTCTATAGAAACTCCATATAGAGCTCTATTAAAGTTCTGCACGGAGCTCTACTAAAGCTCTGCACTAAAGCTCTATACAGAGCTCTACCAAAAGCTTTAACTACTACTAAATCTTACTACTAAGGCAGCGAGCTGCCAGCTAGCTGTAGTCTTATAGCTAAGCTCGCTAACTGCTTACGTTATTAGCGACGCTAATAGCAACGCTGACTTTTAGATATACTAACCGCAACTATTATTAATTACTCTCCGTATAGTATGGGCCGCCTCTATTTTTGCTAAACTGTAATAACCCTAAATAGTATCTAATCCTTTTCTTGCTATAGCTGCCGCTAAGGCAACGCGACTTAACGCCCTCTCCTACTTATATTGGGCAGTTCCCTAACCTAGGCTATACTATTGCTGGCATTAGCACGCCCTTACTATATCTCAAGAAACTTGTCGCTAAGGCTATAGGTCCTTAAAATAATACTTATCCTACCCTACTAGCTACTAGCTAGCAAAACACAGGACAAATATAATGTCTATATAATTGCCCCTAATAGAAGAGCCTATAGTAAAGGTGATTTGCTATACCACGCCTAGATAACCTAAGATTGTGTATATAGATAATAATTTTAGGGCTTCCTAGTGTAATAAGAGGTCTCGCTGCAAAGTAAACTTAACTAAAGTTACTATCTCTACGTAGATTAGATTAACCGTAATTAATTAATACCTTCTAGCCCACCTAGCGAAACGTGTCGCGCTAGTAATGGGGCTAGATAAACGTTAGCGATATATTATAATTAGAACGGACACCTGCATACCATCTTTATAAATAGCCATAAATACAGCCTAGCCTACCCTATAATGAACTGCCCTTAATAGAGCAGCCCTTAAGGCCCTATCGTTTCGGATAGGTATAGTCTCTATATAGGCGGCCTATATCTACTCCTTGTTATAATCCACCCCGGCCTCTAAAAACATCTTAACTAGCAGCTAATATTTGACTATACGTAGGCCTTAAGGCGCATTAGGCAGCAATACTAGACTTAAGGCCACGTCCATGCTTAGGACTAAGTTTGTACCATCTAGTTACTACCTACGAAGTAGTATAACGAGTTATTCGAGATTGCAGCCGCAGTTCTATATATGGCTAAGCGGGGACAAGTTCTGCGAGTTTATGGCAGCTGTATGCCCCTTTTCCGCATCCACTATATAGTTAATGCCAGGCCGCCCTGGCACCTTTATCTTTTTACGTATATTCGACTGTGCGCGGGCTAGCATGTTTTACATAGCCTTATATACCTATGGCGCTGGTGCCTTCTCGCATTCTACTACTTAACGGATAACTTTCTAAATTACCTACTCGCGTAGCGAATTGTTTAGTTATCCACAAAATAAAATATATAGGATACCGTCCTTAATAATAACCTGCTTAAAAGTCCGCTTAATAGTATTAAGTCTCTCCGCAGTGATACCTAAGCTGGTAATGAGCTGTATGTCTTTTTACGGGTCCACGGCGCTTATAGAGTTATACTACGCCGCATTTGCGGTATACCGCTGTTATATATCGCGTCCCATTGTAAAAGATAGTCTAGTATCTTAAGTAGGGAATAGTAGTGTTTAGAATTCTGTGCTTAGTATAACAGAGAGGCGGTGTAACGTTAGTAATAAGTAGAGCCTCCTAGCCTAACGTGACGCGATCTAGCGCAAATTAGTATAAAATATAGCGGATTGCGCCATCTAGCGCGTTAGTGTCTACGGACATTACCATGCTCTTACTTATAACGTAGCATGAGCCATAAATACTACTTTAAATATACGGTTTTACATGGATATTATTTTCGGCCCCCTTTTAACTAAACTATAGCAAGTTATAGCTTAATGCGGCAATTTATAAATAAGCTCTATCTAGCGGTAATATAGAAAGTGCGGGACTAAAGTAAAAAGCACAGGCGGTCTAACCCGTTATAAATGATATTGTCTAAGAAAACAGAAACGGAAGAAGGATAGACACAAGGCCGTTAATATTAGAGAGACAGATAACAATACACCCTTACACCATTAAAGCTTAGGGGAGTATTAGACAGCCCATTATAGGGCTAAGCTAGAGTAAGATAATAAGTAGTCACTCACACAATATATAGACAATAATGCACTATACTATTAAACCTTAGAAGGGTATTAAATAACCAATTATAAGGCCGAATTAGAGTAAGATAATAAGTGGCCACCCATATAAGCTCTAGGCGATAATATTATTAATAAGCTAAATAATAGGGCTGCGGATATGCACTATAACAATAATTCCGTAATATTTAATAGGGTGTATAACCTAGTAATAGTTAAGACCAATTAGCAAACTTTAACTGGAACATCTACGGACGTCTTTTAGACTAAAACATTCAAAGAGGCTACTAGCCGCGCTATAGGAAAGCCTCTAAGACGGAACTAAGGAAATCTATAAACTGCGGACAATACTGCGGTAGTATACAATATTATGCCGCATATTAAACGTACTAGTAGTGCACCAGATAAGACACCTCCCCTATTTTATCCTTTTAGCAGTAAAGCAGAATACGTATAGGTCTTATAGTGGGTGAGCTACAGGACTTCTAACCGCGCTATTAACAAGTGGTTTAACAATATTAGGCTTTAGGGAATATTTACTAACTATTTTTCTTACTAGAGTGCTAAAGATGTTAAAGCAAAACTACTTTTAAAATAGATGTAATCCAAGAGCAAGTAACCGCAGTGGATTAAAACAATTATAACTATAGGGGACTAGCAGCTGCTGGTATATTACTAAAATACTCTAGAGATCGTGTCCCTTTTTATTAGTTACGGCCCTTTTTAAGAAGACATGACTTTCTCGCCAGTAAGGCAGTACTTATTAGTAGGAACAAGAATATATAATAAGCTTAATATAGCAGACTGGTAGTAGGAGATGCAAAAGCAGCTACCGCTTAGCGCAACTATAGTGCTAATTATATTAGCTAGTGACAAGACCCAACTAACACAATATACCAGTAGTAAGAAAGCATAGCCGCTCTATATTTTAATTGGAAACATTAAACTATGCGTTTAATAATCTATAAATCAACTAGCCCTATTGCTACTTATATACCTCCCAGTCCACATACCTAGCAACCAAATAATACAACTAGCGGTGTAATATAAGACCCTTACGGCCATTCTTAAATATATGCTTCAGCGACAACCCTACTGCTTATATGGTTAAGCTAATAATGCCTACAGTGTTAGAGAAAGCTAGCAAAGAAGGAGTATATCTCCTATATACGGATAGCTAGGATTAACACTGCTTTCTACTTCTAGCTGTATTTATAGCTGATTACAAAGAACAGGTCACGCTTATAGGTATTAAAAGTGGCCGTAAATATTTAATTTGTTATATATATATAAATAAACAGTATAATCTAATAACTGCCATCTAGCGGCTATAGCCGTTCCGTATATACTAATCAACAAAAGACTAAATACGAATATAGCAGGAAGGTTGCAATACTAATAAAAAGGATAACTTGAATTATATTTAGCCGTTCCACAACTTTATATAGGGCTATAATCTATCTAATATCCACAAGATAATAGCGCCTAATTTCCTATACTAGATGCTTAAAGGCCTCACTAGTGAACACCTTATACACTAAATTAAGGGGCTTATATAAAGTAAAATATAGGCTAGAAAATATTGGGGCCTTAATATCCCGCGCACAGATAGTTGCGGCCAGGAGATATTAAATATTAATACACTTATTACCACCCGCTTTGCATAGGTAGAGCAATTTACTAATATAATAGTGTGGGATAGCTGGGCAAATATCGGCTAATAGATAAAAAAGATATATAAATCTCTATTATAACAATTGGTCCCCGCTATAGCACCCTTACTAAAACAGAACAAAGGCGCCATACTATTTATCCAGGCGTTTGTGGACTTCACTATACTATCTTAATATATATTACACGACGAATCAACCATCCGGTACCTAGCAGCAGCTATTTATAGAATAGATAAGACAAAGGATATATTCCTTCCGTTTTAACTAAGCAAGGTAGGACTACTATACTTTAATATTCCTAAGCTATATGCTATTACCCACTATCCAGAGAGCATCCAGCGACTAGGAGTAATTGGAGGCATAGATATAAAGTACTTAGAGCAAGCATATAAGCTACAGAAGGCATTCTACCATAGGACCAACAAACGGAACAACTACAAAGAGCAGATGCTATAATATAACACTATACATCTTAATACAATACTTCGGAACGAACTTAAGCTATAGGCGTTAACTAATATAATTAACACGGTAGACCCAATAAGCGCAATATAGACGATATAACTAGGTCCTGCAGTTAATATATACGCACATCGCTCATATATATAGAACTTCGATAACTATACAGCTTAGACACTTTAAGACTAGAGAATCAACATATCTATCTAGCGTATAGTTAAGGAGGTATAGCGCTAGATAGAGATTACCAACCTTACATCTAAACTGGCCCCCTTTATAAGGGAATGCCGCAAGCAGATTAATAGAATCCGGCAAATAGACTAGGACGTTAACCGACTAGAGGCCAATAACGATTGGGTATTAAAGATGCCCCTAAGCATCCATTATAGCGTCATATACTACATTCGCTTTGGGAAGGACACCACTAACACCAATAAGCTTAATAAGGTGTTTGCTTAATATACCCCATTATAGGCTAACACTAGAGCCCCCCGCTATAATGCTATAATGGTATAAGAATACAAGCAGGCAAACAACAGCCTCCATAGCAATAAAGTTGGGAGGCTTTGTCTGCTACTTACAATCCAGGATACTAGGCGATTAGATAGAGAGGGCAAATACCCAAAATACGCTAGTGCGTTAGTAGAGACCCTCTAAGTTTATAATAGTGGCAAGATTAACGCAAGAACCAAAATGCTTAGAGTATAGAGTATAAAGCTATCTAGCAGCAGGATAAGACGCACGCTAGATACCCTCTAGATATATAATATTAACCATATTATAAGGCCCATCTCACTCGTGCTAACGGACATTAACATTACAGACTATTTCTTTGTAAACAACTACAGCGATTGGGATATATATAATACTATATATAACGAAGACTTCGAGCGAATAAATAGGGCACAGGTTAATGCATATATAAGAAAACAGGCTTATACTAGGCGGTAAATAAATACAACTTAGCTAAAATAGCGGCAAGTTATAACTAGCGGCACTGGATTGCAATAAAGGGGCAGATTGCCGCAACTATAATAAACTAGAATATAACACCACCACGCATTACCCTCTACGCGCTAGCTACCCTTTATATCCTATATACCATACCCTCTACCTCAAAAGTAGGTAAATATTGTGAGGAACTAGGCTTCTGCGCAGCATAGAAAAAATATCACGCAAAGTAGAACCCTATACCATGGCAAGGCAATCTAATCGCCCCGTTATAAAGCCTAATAAATAGTTAGGCCGCCCTCCCAACTTATTATTATAAGTTAGTTAAGGCTCTTTTCTATCTATACTTGGCAAGAAAACCCTAATTTATACCATAAAAGTTAAATAGGTTGTTGTTTAAAGCATATTAGGTATAAGACTCTAGACTATCTAGCATCTCTTAGGGAAGTAAGGTGCGTACAAAAGCCAAATAGTTCTACTAAACTAATATACTTATCCTCTACCTATCCCGTAGAAAAGTAAACAAAGATACTATAAGTTAAGTAGTAGCTCCTAAGATAATCTGGATCTTAAAGGGGATAATATCAAGCTCTATACTATAATTGTCTCCGTTAAAAGGCAAGGCTGTTATTAATACTATTATATACCACAGTACAACCTATTATTGTTAATTTTAATAATATTATTTTAACGGATAGTCCTGTTCTTGTTAAACAAAAGCCCGTGAACCCTAAGTAACCCTAGGACATCTAAAACCTACACTTAAAAAAAACGCATGCGTTACTTAGACGAATAACCGCTATAGGATAACTTCGGATAATATATAAAGCAGCCACTTAGCCTAGTTAATATAAAGATATACGGTATTACTTAGACACGTCTTGTTATATATATAATAACAGGCTCTATGCCTAAAGAGCTCTATCTCTCTCCCTGGCTAAAAACAAATATAAGCGGTCTAAACACACTAATAAAGCAGATATAGAAAGAGGCGATTACTATTATAGACCATTATAAAGGCCCAACAAATGGAGCATTAAGTATGCCACTAGGGCCAGCGGTATGCAAGGTTCGCAGTCCTTAGATTTAGTAGCACTGTGCTAACCAGTTTTCTAGCTATATAACCAACTTAGCGTGTTTTGGTGTGCTATAATAAATATAGTGCGCGATACCGTTGCTAGGAGCTATAACTGCCTTAAACTAGATACCAAGGTTATAGTAAAGGAAGTAGAGGAACTACTTAAGGATAACCACTTTACGCTTAATGGCCTGGTTAGTACTTTACCTTTTACTATACCTAACTAACCAAGGCTAGGATGGAGAGATAAGATTTAGGGCGCTAATTATCACACGCTATATTAAGCGCGTGTTCTTTAATACTGGGCCAAGGTTACTTGCCCTTAATAAGAATAGTACTAACCTATTCTCGCCTATTACAGCCAATATAATATGGCTTATATGCGTAGCGATTTAACATGCGCTTAAGGACTATAGAAGTAGAATATAAATTATTTATAAGTTTAAAGCCAACGCCACAGTTATAGGTAAAACTATAGGAAGCCTCTTACTATACTTACTAAAGCGTATTATAGATAGTTAGGAGCGACTATAAAATACCTAAAAGAGCTACCAACCTAAGCATAATAAAAGGCTACGCAGGCTACTTCTATAATAAGTTAATAAGATACGGAACATAACCAGAGACAAGATACTATAGACTTAGCAGGTAATTAGCGATCCTTTTAAGGATACTATAAAAGATCTAGAGAAACTAGATCCTAAGTATAATAATAGGTTTACTCAACAACTGCATACTATAAGTATAAACACACAATATTACATTAATCGCGTTGCAACGTTATATTGCGATACTCGCTATATACTATAGCACTTTGCCGCCGTTTCCTATTTTACAATATCCCGCCATTTTAATTGTTGTACGTGGGCTAACAAAGATAATATAATAGGATAACAGTAGCCCAGCGCATTTATCGCCAAGAATAAGCCCTAAAACTATATATAAGGTCTCCTTCTCGCAGTATACTAATAAGACGATTTTAATGCCATATAACTATAATATTAACGCTATTAAAGCGCTCCTTAAACAAATTCAAGGTAATAATAAATAGGAAATAGGAATTAATTACCGCATCTTATGGTATATATTCGCCGGCGAGTCTAAGGTTATAGATATTACAAATAGTGCTATACTAGAGGATATAAAGGCCCGCCTACAGAGTGGAGATGGATGGGTAATACTAGAACTTGCTAACAAAGAGGATAAGAGTAGAGAAGGCAGCGGAATAGATAGGGAAAACGACAGCAACAAAGAGGATAAGAATAGAGAAGGCAGTAGAATTAATAGGGAAAACAATAGCAAGAATAAAGATAATTAGGGGTTTAGTGGTATAGTACTACTATTACGGCGGAACTAATGTAAATATTAAACTTAAAATAGCAGGTTAACTAAAGGGCGTTATTAGGCGTATTAAGGTTATACTATACTACTATTAGGTCAAAATGTGTTCTTTATATAGTGTATGCTAGGCGTGTAGAATAAGCAAAGAATACTAACTATATAGAATAAGCAAAGGGTACTAACTATGTAGACTAAGCAAAGTATACCAATTACGCGGAATAGGTAAATACTACCAACCGCGCAGACTAAATAAATACCATTAAGTGCGTGGGATAAACACTTAATAACAACCGCGCGGGAAGAGCAACACTTATCTATTACTTAAAGTAAGCAAAGTATACCAATTGTGCGGAATAGGTAAATACTACCAACCGCGCAGACTGAGCAAATACTATTAAGTGCGCGGGAAGAGCAACGCTTATCTATTACTTAAAGTAAGCAAGATATACAGAATACGCAAGGAGGGCATTATACGTTAATTGCGCATTAAGTGCAAAAAAAGCTTAATAGAATAAAGGCACCACTTGACCGGGTAGCTATAAATGCGCAATTAGCTGCACCGCGTTATTGGTTTCTGTTAAATGCGGCAGTATGCCGCTCCTTAGTCGATACCATACGCTACACATTGCAATGCGCGAAATGCGCATTTGGCCGCCAAATGCTGCTAAATACTGCAAAAATGCTGGTAAATTTTTTCCTGACGTAGCTTATTGCGTATTTCCTAATCTATACGTCTACTAATTAGTGTTAGTATACTCGCTTTATTAACGTGCATAAATATCACTATATTGCGATATGTATGCGGTGTTGAAGTTAGTAGTTCTTGTTGTCTAGAAGTAAGGGGTTGCTCCAAGGTCAGGTTAACTAGCCTCGCTTTATAGTCTTATAACCACGTCATATAACTAACATTCCGACATTAACTAAATTGATTAAACGGACATTACACCTCTAGTAGACGACTTGGAGATGTTAGGAATCTTTAAGGACAAAGATAAAGAGGAGGGAGATGGTGTTACGGATAGCTTAAGTACAATGTTATAACTACTTGGAGAAGAATTGGAGGAAGCTAGTTGGTTAATACAGGCACGGTCTAGGATGGAGCCGGTGGAACTATATGACGAGGAATAGTAACCGAGGTTATGTAGTTAATCTATAATCTATAGGATCCGAGGAACGTGGGATCTATAAGTAGATTAATAGATTAATGGATTAACGGATTAACAGAGCGAAGGGATTTCTTAGGCGTATAGTTGTGTATTTAAAGGACTATAGTCCCTACCCAGATAGTTCTCTCTTTGTAGTAAATCTTAGAATATAATTAGAGTTAATCTGTTAGGCAACCACTCCACCAGTTATTATTATATTGTTGATTTATTCTTACCTATATACCTAGCCTAATAATAGGACCTACCGTAGTTCCTGCTACAAGGTTCCGTTATAATATGTGCTATTAACCTACCTAGCAGCCCTATAAAGTTCCGCAGTACTACTATTAAACCATACTTAACAGACCCTAGAAATATTTAAGTTAAAGATATTTAAGATAACGGCACCCAAGTTAACAATATTTAAGTTAATAAAACTATCTATATATACAAACCGTCTACAGAAACCGTCTCTATATAAAAACCATCCCTTATTAAAACTAAAGAAGCACAACCACCTTACTAAGAAAGAGGAAGACCCCGCAAGTATCCCCCTTATATTAATACTGCCGACATCACTATATTCTTACAAGAGGATAGCAACTATAAGCAATTTAAAACGTCCTATTAAAAGGAAATTATAGGACTAATTAAAAAGGGCATATTTAAGATAATTAACCCTTAGGACGTACCTATAGGAGTTAAAATCTTTAACTTACAATTTATAAATAAGATTAAGAACCCTAGTACTAATAAAGCCTTTAAGAAATTAAGACTTGTTATCTAAGCATATAATAATCTTAAAAAGGGTATTATACTAACCTAGTTACCTACTATTTAATAAGTCAGCCAACGCCTTATTCTATACATTGCAGCAATACTATAAGGTAATGGCACACAGTTATACCTATAAGATATCTCTTAGGCGTATATCTAGTCTCTTATAAAGCTAAACTAAAACTTCTATATCCAACTACCTTACAAGTTAGGAAGCCAACTAGGTATTAAAAAGAACTCAATCCTAAAGGTAATTAAGCCTTTATACGGTATTCCAGAAGCAGGTAATCACTAATTTATAACTTACCATAATCACTATATTAAGAAATTAGATATAAACTTATTAATATATAACCCATACCTTCTATAGAGCAACACTCCTAACTACTTTAGTATTGTTGGCCTTTAAACTAACAACACTCTATTCCTAGCCAATACCACCTTTATAGACGCGGAGCAACAACATCTAGAAAAGGCTTAATTTCTCACAAAAGAGCGCAAGCAACTTACGGTTAAGCAATTACTTAAATTTAATAAATATATCATCCAACTCTCTTAGGAAGGCAATATTATAATAACCTAAAAACACTAGTATAAGAACCTAAATACGGTCTACCTAGGCAAAATAGCTACAACTATAAGCTTAAAAGGCATTGTCCGTAATGCACTAACTATAAAGGAATAATACATTACGCAACGCGCAAGAGGTGCATATATTGCCTCTATATATTAACCAGTGTTACGGCACTGTCCTAATATATACTGTCTCGTACTGTCTCGTACTGTTTCCTACTATTGGCTGGCCCACCACTAGCGCCTTGGCGGCTGCCCCTACTATTTGTATACGATACCCCCTTTTACCTCCTTCTCCTCTTCATACCATAATGTAGTTATTTAGCCTATTAGCATTATAGCACTATGACAGTTTATGGTATCTCCTCTTGCGCCCTATCGCGATCTTTATTCTCCCTAGTCCACTATCTCTATTTTCCCAGTATAACCGCGACCCGGCGCGACTGACAACACCATACCACAGTCCCAGATAATTTCAGTACAGTCCTAAATAATCTCAATATTGTCCTAAACAATCTCAGCATTACAGCCAGCCTTACAGATTTTAATTACCTGGCCCAGATCCCCTAAAATGGGTGACCAGAATACCCCGTTAGCGAACACATATAAAGCGCTCGCCCGCCTCTTCAATACCTCCTACACTAACATTACCTAGACAATTAGGAGTGGTCCGGAGTACCCCAAGGACCTCAATATGGCAGGAACATTTTAGCACCTCTCTATATATATAACCTTTTTAACTAGCGTTGAGAGCGGTCTTCAAACAGTCTATAATAAAGGCCGGACTATAAAGTCCTAACTTAAAGAAGCTTAGCATAGAATCAACTCCCTTAAGACACTTAAACTACGTATAAAACAATACAAATAGTAAGCTTTGGTATATACTAAGACTATACAAAGCCTAAGCTCTTAGATCACTACACTTACCTAAACCATTGCTAATAAGAACACCACTACTAGCTCTCCTCCCCTAGCTAAGCCCTATAGAAAAAAGCGTAAAGCAAAAGACCCTACCCCATTTAATGGTAAGGGATCGCCAACTAAAAAGCAAGAAAAATTTAAAATATGGGAAACAAAGATCCAAGGCGTTTTCCGTAGAGATATAAAGTGCTTTAAGACCCTAATAGACGAAGTCCTTTATATGTTAGACATGCTGACAGATAAGGCTTATAACTATGTTAAGCATGGCCTTAATATACTATATATACACCCAAACAACCTAAGTAAATGGGCCTTCTCTAACCGAGAGTCTATGTTTGCGTACATAAAGAAGCACTATAAGACTATAGATATAACCCAAGCGGCTAAGAACAAATTAGACACCTTAAGCTAAGGTAAGCGTAATTACTAGTCCTAGAAAGCAGAGCTTAATAAGTTAATAATTAAAGCAAACAAGACTAAGGAACAAAAGGTGGATCTACTTAGGAAGAATATTTTATCTAAGATAAAGGACTTAGCCCTTACCCTTAGCCGCAAAATCAACGATGCTGACTATAAGGGCTGGAGTAAGCAAATGGACGTGTTCGCTTATAACCTATAGAACTACGCCTACTATACTAAGCTGAATACCGCTAAGCTAAGTACCGCTGGCGGCTATCAACTTACACTACCTAACAACAATACCTCAGCACTAGCACCATAGAATGACCCAATAGACCTTGACGCCGTTAAATTTGGCGGCGGTAGTAGTAGCCTCCCTAATAACGTCTGAAGATATTATATGGATAACAGACTCTACCTAGCATATAGTTAACCTGGCCACTGGAAAGATGCTTATAACCCTAAAACAAACCTAAATCCCCTTCTAATGCTACTACGCTAACCCCTTCCTAGCCGTGGTGGATTCTTTAGTAGAGGGATTAGTAACCAAAGCAACAACTATAGATAGGGATGTGGGTTTGGACATAGAGACCTACTCCCATAATTCCCTTTCCTAATACAGCCCTAGCCAATAGTCCCGTACATAAACTACAGATAAGTGCTCTATGCCGCTACTAACCGTAAGACCGGCTATGTCCTTGGCGAAGTACCCCCTAGCATATATACACCGTTAGAGACCAATATATTAGGATATACTAGCTAAGACCACAGTTACTAGCTAAGCCCTATAATCTAGTTATTAAAAGACTAACCCTTGGGCTAAGTCGCCTCTAAGGGTTAGAACTATATAGGGAGGAAAATAAAAGGATTAAATCTATACTACTAGATTAGTCAGACCTTATTCTAAGCCAGCTGCCACTTAACCTTAGAATAGTAAACAATAATAGGAATGCTATCCTTATTTAGATCTACCTCTCCTTACTACACAACCTACTCCCATAAGTTTTCATTGAAACAGTAAGCCTTGTTAATAGTGGTAGTACAGCACTAGCGTTTACAGACGAAGACTCGCTTATAAAAAAGTATAATATTATAACAAAAAGACTCCTAGTCCTAAAACCACTCCACCTTACTAATAGACTTCTATCTAGCTTTATTACCCACTACTTTATAGCAAGAATGATAATTGGCCACTATATAGAATCTATACTCTTTTATGTTATGAAGTTATTACCCTTAATACTAGTAATTCTTGGAATGCCCTAGCTTAAAAAGTATAACCTAAAACCAGACTTCCCCACTCTAGAGCTTAAGTTTAACTCTAATTACTGTGCCTACAACTACCTCCTATAGTATGTTCCTGACTGTAACCGAGTAGCACCATACAGACGTATCGCATGGCCAACGTTTAGATACCGTTAGCTGATAGTAAAAGAGGTGCCTAATACTAGTGAGCTAATATACGTAGTAAATAAAGTAGAGATTCTAGAAGACTGGACTACTGCCCTATTCTTAAAAAAACAAACACCGCTAGAACTATAAGTCCCCTATATACACCCGCTTAACCTAGGTTAGCTAATAAGACACCCAACTTTAAGTTATTTACCATACGTATATATAACCGCACGTATAACAGCTAAGGGCGTTATAGCCAAGACTAAAACTAGAGCAATTAAGACCTTCCCCCCACAACGCCCAACCTTACACCCGTCTCCCGCGCGTACCATATAGGGCCGCCGCCTTGTTTCCGCCCCCCTAGGCCAACCAAACTGTGCCAGCCTAGCCGTAGCACCAGAGAACCAGACACGCCCTAACCTAGACAACATTAAATGCACTTATACCATTAATTTTACCCAGTTCTGTAAATAAAAAGGCATAAAGGTGATAAGGATCTATATAGTAGAGCTAGTAGAACTGGTTAAACAAGAAGAACACCAATAGCTGCTTAAGGAGCTACCTATAGGCCTAATAAAAGTACCAAACCTATTAAAAAGGTCTTTCCGCCAGCTAATAGAAGGCGACTATATAATAGAGGAAGCCCATAAAGCGCTACCCCCTTATTTCTATAACTTCCTTAAGATAAACCTAATAACCAAGTCCAAGTTTCTACGCTGGAAGATAGTTAATACTAATATTAAGAAATTCCTAAAAGGCAAACCAGGATTAACCTATAAGGATATTTTATAATGCTTACTAAAAGAGTTTTATAAATATATTAAACACTTTCTCCCTAAAAACATAGATAAGCTGCCCCCTTACTAACCATAGGACTATAAAATTGAGATTATACCAGGAAAGTAGGCCCTATACTATAAAAACAGACCACTCTCACCCGCTGAACTTAGCTGTATAAAGAAGTGGATTAACGAGATACTGGATAAGGGTTTTATCCGCAAATTAACCTTACTAGCCGCTGTACCACTCCTCCTTGCAGCGAAACCTAGCGGTGGTGTACAAATCTGCTATAACTACTAAGGCCTAAACATAGTTACTATTAAGAACTAATACCTACTGCCACTAGTCCGCGAGACATTTAACGTACTTTATAGTGCTAAGTACTTTACTAAGCTTAACGTAATTGCTGCGTTTAACTGGATCCAGATCACGGAAGGCCATAAGTGGCTTACAGCATTTATTACCCAGTTTAGACTCTATAAGATGCTAGTTATACCGTTTAGTCTCTATAACGCACCCACCACGTTCTAAAACTATATTAACTATGTTTTACACAACGCCCTTAATAACTACTGCACTGTGTATCTTAATAATATCCTTATCTTCTTAAAAACACGCGCCAAGCACACAAAATACGTAAATGAAATTATTTAGAGACTTAGTAATGCTGGACTCTAAATTAATATTAATAAGTCTAAGTTTTATGCTACCAAAACAAAATACCTTAGCTTAATTATCTTAACTAATAGCATAACCATAGACCCTAAGAAGGTGCAGGCCTTACAGGAATAGAAGGACCTAATATTAGTTAAGGAACTACAGCAATTTCTTAGCTTCGCGAACTTCTACTAATAATTTATTTAAGGCTATTTTAAGGTAGTTAAGCCCATAACTAGGCTACTAAAAAAGAGTATTAGCTGGTTATAGGGCCCTAATTAAGCACAGGCATTCTAGACCCTAAAAACAGCGTTTACTACAGCACCGGTCCTAGCGTATTACAACTACATAAAGAAGATAGTGGTAGAGACAGACGCCTTAAACTAGGCTTTAGGTAGAGTGCTCTATTAAGCCAACAAAAGTAACAAGCTTAAGCTAGTTATATTCTTCTCTACTAAGCACTTAGCCCCTAAATACAACTATAAAATATACAATAAGGAGCTCCTAGCAATTGTTAAGGCACTAAAAAAATAGCGTCCTAAACTATAAAGAACTAAGCAGCTGTTTAAAATTATTATAGACCATAAGAACCTCTAGACCTTTATAATAACAAAATAACTAAACTAGTGCTAAGTCCGCTAGGCTAAGTTCCTTTCCTAATTTAACTTTATTATTACCTATAGGCCTAGCACTAAAGCCACAATCCTAGACGCTTTTAGCCGCCTCCTAGGCGTTATACCTGCTAATGCTAATAACAAATGTCTATAATACTAAGACCGCGTTGTCTTACTACCAAAGAAAGTTAACCCTACTATCCTAGAAGAACTACTAAGCGAATCCTAAAACCAGAGTATTAAAGACTTTATTACAGTAATAGACCCGGAGCCTAAGAAAAAACCCCTTAAGAAGCTTATTAAGAATACCTATAAAGAGAACGAACTCGCTAGGAATATATTAGCTGCGCTATATAAATAGGAAGACCGTAAAGCACGCTATTAGCCCAAGTAGATTAGGAAGCTGCTCCACTATAATAAATCTAAATGTTTAATTGTTAACAGCCTAATCTACTATAGGAATTAAGTATTTGTCCCTAATTTACCTAAACTCTAACTAGAAGTTATATACCGCACATATAGTTCGGGCCCTATGGGTTACCTAGGCCGCGTTAAAACACTAGACCTCCTTAATCAAACGTATTAGTGGCCAGGTATTTCATAGTTCACGGCTACCTTTATAAAAGACTGCGCTCTTTACTTCTGCACAAAGACCCTATGCTTAGCACCGCCTGGTTTCCTAAAACTACTAGAACTACCAGTCCGCCCATAGACCAATATCTCCATTAACCACGTTGTCGACTTGCCTAAGTGCCTTCGTAACGGCAAAACATATAGATATATTTTTGTCGTTGTTAACCGCCTAATAAAGATAAGACACTTTATTTCTATTACTAGCCTAAATACTAAGGAGCTTATTAAAGCATTTATCTATACTATCTATAAGTTACACGGCGCTCTAAATACCATTATTTCTAATAGAGGCTCTTTATTATATTATTATTCATTACTTAACGTCCGATTCGGATCCCTGTTGGGCCCACGCGGACTACTCCTTATATACATATAGGGAGAAAACTCTATTTAAGAAAACCCCGTGATCCGTCTCCCCGCCTTTTGGGGCTTGCTTATAAGTCGCCTATAAGTCACTAGTGGTGCTCTATTACCTTACTTTTTGACCTCCTTGGGAACCACTGCTGCCGTAACAAACCTACGGACGCGCTAGTATTATATACTGTACTCTACTTCTATAGAGTTATTAGGGGGCGCCTATTACTTACCCCTTTGCTTTCTATTGCTATTTCCTTTGTAACCCAGAACTGGTCTAGCACATTTTGGCTAATAAGCCACTGGGTAGCCGCCTTGAGGCCTTTCTATGTTAAGAGTAGTGTATTATAGTTTTTTGTGCTAGCTGCTAAGAGCATTGCTTCTTAGCCGGTGCATAAGGGGCATAATAGTATTACGTGTTTTAGTGTCTGTCTTAGCTAGCTATATTCGCACCTTAGGCTACCTATTGGGATACCCACCTAGTAAAGCTAATCTTTTAGTCCTATTATTCCTGTTCTTAAAAGTGTTGCTATTGTATTTTCTGTCTTTGTTAGGCCCTCTTGGAGCCCTTAGGTATTTACCCCCTATAGCGTTACCTATGCTACGGCTTGGGTTCCTCTTGCCTAAGTCTACCTCTATACCTTTAACTCCTATTTGTCTCTCTAGCGTTGGTCTAACTAGTATTATATTGCGGTAGATGGTTTTCTAGTACTCTTTTATACTTTACTTTGGCTCCTTTCTCTCCCTTACTGTTGTCTTTACTGGCCTCTTACACGTCTCCCTTCCTTCTCTATATGGGCCTGGGCCCTAGCGCCGTACTATTCTTCTTCTGCTTTTTTTACCTGTTTTCCTAATATATCTTCCCTACTTTGGGGTTGTTGGTTTCTTCTTCTATAGGGCACCCTAGGGTCCCTCTATAGTTTATTTAGGCGTGTCTTAATATACTTTATGATATTAGAGTTGTGTTCCTTTTATACCCTTTATATTGCATCGACTTTAATATATAGTTATAGGGGGGGAATATTGGCTTCCTTCTTAAGTAGTGCTATAGCCGTTTGTTTATACCCGCCTGTTATACTCCTAAGGCAGGCTGTTTGGACCTTTTAGAGTGGTTTAAGGAGTAATTTAGGGGGGCCTTTCTTGGTTTCTCTAGTGGCCCAAATGCTAGATCTATACGTTATGGTTAGCCAGACAACTGCTGTGTATAGTAGGTATAACCTCTAAAAGCATGGACCCTATATAGAATTAACGATCCTAGATATGGCGATATATTGTGCTTGGCCCTTATAGGCCGCTTGCGCTGTATGTATGCTCTACTGGAGCTTACTATCTACCTACACTTCTAATACCCTTAGGCCTTAAATTGGTTGACCCCTAAAGCCTTAGATATAGATTGTATGCTAAAGATCTGTAAATTGGTTACGTTTTCTTATAAAATGGATTAGCTGGTATTTCTCTGGTGAGAATTGGACTCTATATTATCTTGCCTATTCTATATAGGTGTTATAGGCTTTCTCTAGTGTCCTACAGTTCTCTGCGGCTGTTGGCCTATATATAATTAGGTTTATATTATTGATGAAGCCTATCCCCTGGGTCGCCCCTTCCTTAAAGGTGTTAAGCAGGTTGCTTATAAAGAAGAGGAAGAGTATAGGCGATAGAGGTAATCCTTGTGGTATTCCTGTTGTAACTATAATAGGGGGGCTTTAGTATCTGCTAAAGACTAGTAATATTTCTTTCTGGCCTGTAAATCCTTAAATAAACTAAATAATCTATTTTGGGAAGCCCTTTACCCTAAAGATGTATAGGAGACGCTTATAGGGTATATTATTATAGGCGCCGCTAATATTTAGGCTAAGTATTAATACTATAAAGTCCTTTCGCATAGCCTATGCAGTTTTAATGGTAGTAGTAAGTAGTGTAAGTGCTAATAGCGTTAAGCGATTCTTTCTTACCCCTATTTGGCTTTGTGGTAGTAGGGTGTGTTCCTCTGCTATATTTGCTATATAGTCCGCTATAACCTTTTTTAAGATCTTGCTTAGGGTGTTTTCTAAGGTAATAGGGCGGTAGCTTCCTAGGATTAAGTAGTCTACTTTGCCTTCTTTTTATAAGATAACCGTTATTATGGATCTTCTAAGTTATAGGTAGTAGCCTATTGTAAAGTATGCTCTGGCTACGTCTGTAAGCTAAGGTGCTATAAGTGGTTTATAGGTCTTTAGGGCTTTATTTAGGATCCTATTTAGTCCTAGTGCTATATTGTTTAAAAGGCGGCTGATAGTTCTGGCCATTTCTTTAGTTATTATATCGCTGTCGACCCTTAGGCGAGTTACTAGTGTTTTACTAGTAATGTTGCTAAGGTCTGCTAGAGCTGGTTAAGGGAAAAATCTTTTTATAAGGATCTTTACCTTTTTGTTATTATTGCTTGTGGCCTATAGTTTGCCTGCTCTTTGTAGGGGTGGTAGGTATAGATCTTCTACTAGGCGTCCCGCCTTTTTCTTTATCTATTTTGCTATGGTCCAAAGGCCCTTATTATAGGGGAGACTTAGGTTAGTAGTGTGTTTATTTATAAACCGTCTCTAGTTATTCCTTGCTTCTTTTCTTAGGGTATTCTTTAGCTGGTTTTTTATGTCTTTATATTGTCTCTCGTCCTTAGAATTATGGCTACTTGTGTATTTCCTCCTTGCTCGTTATTGGCCGGCTATAAGGGCTGCGTACTGTGCGGACTATATATATTGCGTATAGGGGCCTGGTTTTAAAACTAGGTAGTGCTCTTTTAGCCTACTTTTAATTGTTGCCTGGATCCTTTCTAGTCTTTAATTAATTTCCTTAGGGGTAGCTAATAAGCCTCGCTTATTTAGTATTAGGTGGATTTCTTCTAGGTCTTAAAGTTGTTGTTTAATTATATTAAGGAAGCTATCTATGTTAAGCTTCCTTATTACGTATCTTTTACTATTTGGTTGCGCCTTAATGTCCAGATCTAGTTGTATCTGGATAGGGATATGGTCTAAGGTAAGTGCCTATTCTTCTTTAGGGGAGTACCTTTTGAGTCTCTAGTATAGGTTTTCGTCCATAATTATAAGGTTAATTGTACTTTTGGCGGTGCCCTATTGCCATATAATTGCACCTGGGGGGGTAGCTAGCTTAAGGCCCCCGTTATCTATAGCTTTTAATAGGCACTCTACCTGTTAATTAGTAGCAATATAGATACCCCCCCACTATAAGTAGTGGAGGTTTATATCTTTTAGTAAAATAAACTCCACATATTCAGTTTCTAGTAAGCTTATTATAGATATAATGTTCTCTGTCTATGCTACCCCTTTAACCCTAGGGTTATAGATATTAATGATTTATATTAGTCCCCTATATATCTGGATAGTTATAACTGTAATATCTAGGTTAACTGCCTGCTATAACTATAAGGTAAGGCTGATATTTTTACTAATTATAAAGCATACGCGTATAGCTGCTTTTGGTTTATATAGGAGCTAGAATCCTTAGGGGCAGTATATTAATTATATATAGGTATTGTAATACGGCTCTTATATAGTAAGAATATGGTGTTTTTCTAGGTCTAGACTGTCTAGTAGGGGCCTTGCTAGATGGTGGTTTGTATTGCCGCAGTTATACTATATAATGGTTAAGTGGTGGACCCCTAGTGGGGGTTCTTTGCCTTTTCTTTACTTTTTGCTTCTTCTGTTTCTACTTTTTTTAAAATGTTTAGAACTTCTATCTCCTATATTTACTCCCTGGCTACTACTTATTTTATATAGAGCTTTCCATTTCTGTATCTTATGTTTTTACTAGCCTTTCTAAATCTAAGTTTGTTATTGCCTCTGGTTTTTCCCCCATTCTTATTAGTTGGCTATATGCCCCTTATAAGCTAGCTGCGTATGTTATATTTACCGCGTTAAATCTAATTCTTAATTATCCTGGCCTTAAACTTGCTATAGCTGTCTATAGGGGTCTTCCTACTGGGCGTCTTCTCCCTTGTATCCTATGTGTCCCTTATATCCCTGTTCAGTCTAGTGATGTCACATAGCGTCGCTTTTGGCCTGTTAAGGCTTGGGATGGCTGGCTTAGCCCCCTAGTATTAAAGGTAGGAAACGCTAGGGAGATACCTATATCCCCCTAGCTTATTACCTATTGTTTCTATTTATATAACCTAGTGTGTAGTTGTTCCCATAGCTATTAAGCCCTTTCCTTCCATCTTCTGTATTTAATGCAGTCTTCTCTCTTCTACGCCTTATATGTGCTTTGGTGACAGTTTGCGCATTTTATTTAGTCTTGATTTGTATATTGTCTTATATTATAGGGGCCTATATAGTGGCCGCAGCATACCTATGCTGTATATGTGGATTGGGTGTGTCCCTATTATATATAGCGATAATATTGTTCCAGGTGTAGTCTATAGTTATAGAGCCTTGTATTGTATATAAGGCCATTTATAATTATTTCTTTTTAAATAAGAAGTTTTTGCATTCCTAGTATATATATGCTGATAATAAGGGAGCTATATATTTATCTATTATCTCCCTAGCAAGTCTTTAGCGCCCCTTATATCCTCTTATTATTCTTATTATATGCTTGGTTTATATTTTCCTATTAAAGCTATTAGATTTGGGTAATTATAAGTCCTAGTATAAGGCGTTCCGTTTGTTTTACTATCTCCTATATAGTTACTGTATTATTTGCCTAGCGTCCCCTTTTTACCCTAAGGCTTATGGGAACCAATAGGACTTTAACTAGGTAATCTTTATAAAGCACTTTTATACTAATATGCTCTCCTAGCCTGTCCCCTGCCCTTATGGCCTGTTCCTTTGCCTATTAGTCCTTTAGGGTGACTCTAATATCTCTACTCCTAAGGTGTTAGATTATGATGGCGTTATAGACCTCCTTGTAAATCTCTATAAGAACTTTTATTTTTGATTATCCCCTAAGTTCCTCTGCCTTTTCTATATTTAGTCGTATTATGATTGTATGCCCGGTTGTTATTTTTAGGGGGGTAGGTTCCCTATGCTATAGGAGCGCAGCTATAGCGGCCCAGGTACAGTTCGCCTGTAGGGGGGGTTTTTATTTATCTTTAATTTTGTTTAGCCGTTGGAGGATTTGATTAAGGGTTTACTAAAGGGGCGCCTAAGGTTTACTAGACTGGAGCCATTCTGCTAGCTATATTAGTTTGTAATAGCTAATAGATGCTCCCCTATAGTTTTGGATACTAGACGCGTCTAATAGGCTTTGTATTTTATTAAATGCCTTCTTAATTGGGGTATTTCCGCTTTCTAGTGTGGTATTCGCCTGTTCTTGTTGTTGTTGTAGGGGGCTATTGTTGGGTATGGGTCTGGCGGTTGCACGTGACTGCGTACCACTGTCATTTCACCTATGCCTCCCCTGTAATGCATGCATCTTAGGGGATTATCAGGGTGTTTTTCAGGGTTCTTTTAGTTGGTTTGGTCTTTTTGGGCCGGGTGCAGCAAGAGCTCCAAAAGTTTTCTATATACTAAAATTATACTCTAAATATAAAGAGGGTTGCTAAGATCTAGAGGCTCTTTATTCATTTCTAACTTCTAGCGTTGCCTAAACTAGCGCCTAAAGGTAACCCTAAGCCCCAGCTCTATATAGCACCCTAAAACGGATAGTTAAACTGAGATTGTTAATATAGTAATAAATAAGTAACTACGCGCCTTTATAAGCTTCACCTAAGACAACTAGGTAGATTAGCTTCCCCTTACTAAGTTTGCTATAAATAACCAGGTTAATGAGACTACGGGAATCTCACTATTCTTTACCAACTATAGCTATAACCCACGTCTAGGCGTCAAACCAGTAGGCCCCTAGCCATCAGCCCTATCTATATATACAAAAAAGGAGTACCTATAAGCTAATACTATTGCTAACCACTTTAAGCGTATCTTAACCTAGCTTAAAGCCCTAGCTTATATCTCCCAGCAATAATATAAAAACAACGCGAATATAAAACAAGACAAAGGTATAATATTTAAAAAGGATGATATAGTTATAATTAGCCTTAAAAATATAAAGACTAACCGGCCTAAAAGGAAGTAGGATAATAACTAGAATAGACCCTGGCCCGTCCTAGCTACCTATAGAGGAGTAGTTATAGTTAACCTCCTAGACTATATCTATATTAATAAGTCTTTCTATACTTTAAAAATCCGCCTCTAGTTCCCTAAAGAGATCTCTAGTTAAGCACATATTAACAAAGAGGAACGTTGTAATGTCATAGGCAGGATAGCCAAAAGGGATAATAACGGCAATATTACGGATAAGTGGGAATTTAAAAGGATCCTTAATATATATAATAAACAAATGGACAAGTATAGCTTAACATACTATATTAAATGGAAATATTATAACGAGAAAACCTGGGAACCCAAGAAATCCCTAAAAGGGTATAAGCGCGCACTACTAAAGTTCTATAAACAACACCCTAAGAAGCCAGGACCCCCAGACTAGGCACAAGATAAGAAAAAGCCACGCCAAGGCCATAGCCGACCACAAAGGTAATTTGTGGTGGTTAAGATCTTATAGAACTTTAACCGCCAGTCAAAGTTATCTAATTGGTCGGTTTTTTGCTAAGAAGCGCCATATAGTGGCGGTGTAGAGTTCTGCCGATTTTATTCATTAAGCTAACCAATCAAGATTTTCCATGCCCGGCATAAAAAATCGCTATTGGCTCGGTCAAGGGCGGTAAACAAAAGTGACATCTTTGCAGCGAAAATAGGTTACTTGTTTAGTTTAGGGACCAAACCTTCTAGAAAGGGAAGTACTGTCACGGCACTGTCCTAACACATACTGTTTTGTACTGTCTCGTACTGTTTCCTACTGTTGGCTGGCCCACTACTAGCGCCTTAGCGGCTGCCCCTACTATTTGTATACAATACCCCCTTTTACCTCCTTCTCCTCTTTATACCACAATGTAGTTATTCAGCCTATTAGTATTATAGTACTGTGACAACTAGAAGCTTTCTTTAACCTCTCTTTTACCGCCTAGGTAATTAACCCTAAAAAGAAAGATATTACTAAACTTAATAAATAACTATAATTACAGATCAACAACCTAATAAGAGGCCTTATATTTATTAAATTAGACATTAACATATTATGCCTACTTACTTTTACTAACGCCTTATTTACCAATAATAAGGACCTCTCGTCACAAATAGGATATATACTAGTATTAGAGGACGCGTTATATAAGGCTAATATTATTCACTAGTTGTTAATTAAGTGTAAAAGAGTTACTAGAAGCGTACTAGCCTTAGAACTCTATACAATAGCCCATAAATTTAATATTGGCGCCACAATTAAGTTAACTATTAAATAACTCCTACAGATCGAACTTCTACTTATACTTTACACTAACTTAAAATCACTTTACAAATATCTTATTAAGCTAGGCACTATACAAGAGAAATGTCTTATAATAGACGTTATATATCTTCGTCAGTTATACAAGCACAGAGAGATTACGGAAGTTAAGTGGATTAATAGTAATAGCAACCCTACTAACTTAATAACTAAGAGCAAGGCATCTGTGGCCCTTAAGAAGTTAATTAATACTAATTACTTAGAACTATAGACTATAAAGTAGGTTAAATAAACAAACTTAGATTTAGCTTAGTGTTATAACAGTGCTAGGGCATGCTACTTGCCATATTCTACGGACCCTAAATTTAACTAGCCAATTAGGATTTTCCATCCCTAGAATGGAAAATCGCTATTAGCTCGCTTACTACTAGCGCCTTAATGGCCCTTATGATATATCTACCTACTACCCCTAATAATTCTCCTTCTTCTCCTTAGCTTAGTATCTTTATTAAATAGCAATTGTTATAGGACACCCCCGCGACACCTTATATACGTCCACCTATTTCTACCAACTTAGCAATTAGAGACTAACCATAAGCGGCAATCTAATGGCAATCTATAGCATTCTGCCATATTCTGCCAAGTCTACTAAATCCTGCTAAGTTCTGCTAGGACCATTACCTAAATCCTATTCTGCTCCATATATATATTAACCAAGCAACTAAGTTAATAATATATACCTTTTCTTCCCGTTTTCTTACCTTGTGCGAGCTATTACAGGTATTATACAACAGGGATAGGATCGAAGGAGAAGCTACTATATATTATAGACGGAAGAGCCAGTTATTGCGTATACGCTACAAATAACGGGAATAGTACGATTTGGTTTCCTTCAGAGTTGCTCCAGTGTCGGTAGATATTCGTTTCATGTATCACGTACATAAAGCACGTGATCTACGCGAGACGCGTATATATATCATCAAGACGTGTAGATAGAACGACAAGAATCCAACTACACACCGCACTGCACGTATATTACGTCTATTGCACTGTGTTAAAGCATACCAACAATGAATTTCACTGCCTAGCTGTTTGCTTTACGATTCAGCTATTTTCCTTACAACCCGCCCATCCTGTCTAACCCCATAATCTATTGAGGCGCATAAATGTCTACTAACCGCGCCTCTCTAAACTGCTTTCGCAGCATTAGCAGAGCTTCGAGGGTATTTCAGTGGACTCTAAAGCATTCATTAAGTGGTGCATAGGTTAATTACGGAGCATACTTCTTTAGCATTGTAGTTGTTTACAATTTTCACTCATTTATTTCGCTCATAATTCTATCGTCGAATCAGCTGCGCTGTACCTATCCACTGTCACCTAAGGTACCAACAACTATTTTATGCAAGTAAGGTCCCATTTTATGAATTTCTTACCACACAAGGCTGACAGAGTGGCACTCCTGCATATTCGCTTCACTTGCGTTGTCCATCCGTCCCATTGGCTTGTACAAAACCTAACAGTGGCAGGGCATAACACATCTACAACACCATGGCAGGACCCAAGAAAGAAAAGAAACGCATCCGCACGCCAGTCTCGCCACCTTCATCTTTTATTCTCGGTAAAGATAAGGACGTAACAGACTCTCATCCCAATACACCTCCCGAAATGAACGATAGAATCATCTATGAGATTGACAACGCATTAGCGGCTGTCGTTCCAGAGCAACCGGCTGCGGCCACATTCAGACAAACACTTCCCCGGCCTTCATTCTCGTAAGTACTGCGCTATATGACTTATTCGGGGTTGATGAAGCTCAAAATGTAAATCGCAGTGCCATGTCGCAGACTATCGTGACGCTCAACGTTGGACCCAATGAGCAGTGCTTTCACGTGCATCGAGATCTTCTTATGTACTATTCACCCTACTTCAAAGCTGCATTCAACAGCTCATTCAATGCGGAAGAGCGGGCCATCCCGATCCCGGACGTGAAGGTGTCAACGTTCTACATGTTCATGGACTGGCTCTACACGGAACGACTGCCGCGAACGAAGAAAGAAGTCGACGAGACCGGAGTCTTGGGCGGCCGCGAGCTAGTTTCCAGTTACACAGGACTCGAGTTCGCCGAGCTCTACATCTTCGCCGATATGTACGACGTTCCTGGACTCCGCCGACAGGTTATGGATCGAATCTTTGCGGCCTCGGTGTTGCCTAAGTACGCTGTCGTGGTCCTGGCTTTTGCCAAACTTCCCACAACTACGCCGCTGTGCAGGTTCTTCGTTGATGTCTACTGTCAGCGATTTCGAGAGTCGGATGATGACGAGTCGGAACGAAAGCAACGGGAAAAGCTGCCTCACGAGTTCCTACTTGGGGTCATGTTGCGACATGCAAAAATTATGGGACGACTTCGGGCCAAAGAAATGACCAGTTCGTACAAACTGCACATGTGCGACTATCACGAGCATGAGACGGAAGAAGAGAGGCAGCTATGCTCCAACGACCGGCAGCCGAAGTAGGGTCGATGACAGCGTTTTGAGCGAATTTTCTTTTGTCAGAGTGGCTTGTTTTATCAGGAGGTCCCCGGTATAGCAGATGTAGCACAGTAGCTTTGGTTTATTTTGTATCGCTGTTTTTGGGAGGCCTTCGCTTCGTATAGAACTTGTCCTTAGGAGTAGGAGCCATGTCGAACTCAACTCACGCATTTAACCTGTAGCCAGTGGAGAACCAACAGCATGCTAAAAATTATCGATTGCATCCCTCATCATTAATGAATGGGAGAGAGATATCACGTGCTCATGATATTTCTTTGCGTCGAGAGCTCGCCTCACTACGACTTCACCTTTTCTTCCTTTTTTTCAATGTCAACCTCACCACTAGTCTCGTTTGGTAATCGCTTTCCTAGCTCATACCCTACCATTAACTATTTCATGACGTCATGATTTTATAATTCAACCCTTACTCCACAATGTCAGCAATAAATTCATCGAAAATACGGCCTCGCTTCTCGTAAGTTTAACACACTTCCAGAGCATTTATCATGATTGAGCTGACAGATATCAAACTTTAGGTCGGTAGCTGAGACAATTACCATTATCAAGGTTGAAGAAAAAAGCTACCGTATTCAGCGAGACTTCCTGACCCACTACTCTGAGTACTTTCGTGCAGCTTTGAGGAGCTCGTTCAAAGAAGCCGAAGAGAACCTCGTGACGCTCAGTAATTTTTCCACCCCACGTTCGACATTTTCGTGCACTGGCTTTACACAAACTTCCTGGGCAGGGCAAATATTCGACGCTAGATGAGGCAGTAGTGCACTGGCCCCGTCTGTATAGTGACAAGACTAGAAACAAGACTGAGGGTCTTATTGATTCTGTATATTTCCTGATGGCCACGACATTCCAAAACTTCGGAGAGAAGTTATGGATGTGCTGTTTCCACATCTAATTCGGAATACACAACACTCCCGCACTATGAAACAGTATCAACGCCTTTTCCAAGCTACCTGAAGGATCGCCCGTCCGCCAGTTGCTGATTGATTGCTATTGTCGGGTTTTTAAGAAGTCCGATGATGATATTGCGGGCACAGCGGAACTCGATTCATGAACCAAATCGCCAACTGATTTCTTGGAATCATGTTACGATACGCGGACGTAATGGAGCCACTCAGGAACAAGGAAATTAGGGCGACCTACCGTCCAGACATCTGCGATTATCACGAACACGCGAGCAAAGCGGAGAGGGAGAAGTGCAAAGAAGAACGCAAAGCTTATAGCGAAATGGCCTGATACGACTCCCTGATATTTCGGTTCCTTGTGGCATTTCTTGGCCTCTTTCACATATCCTTGACTTTGCTAAAGTGTCTTATGTGTTGTGAACGCGACACGCTATCCATTCAGTCCTTCTTGTACCATGCGTGTTTCGGACGAGCACCCTATGAGCTTCGGAGGGTGTAACTAAACCGCCACAAGGGGTGTACGCCTAAACGGCACTTAGGATAGCCAAGGTCCACTGAGTGTTCCTAAGGTTTTCCCTGACATTCCACTTGTTGCAATGATTAAGCACAGTCTATCTTTATATACGCCTCTACTTCTTCCTATGCTCTACACGTCTCTACGTACTTCTATAAAAGAAACACGAGCAGAGATACAAGCAAAGATATAAGTAGAGATGCAGCCAGAGACTCTGGTAGGGACTCAGGTAGAGACTCAGGTAGAGACTCAGGTGGGACGAGCAGAGTTAAGAGAGAAATAGGAGGTGGGGGAGGGGGAGAAGCAATAGAAAAGGGGTAGTTAAAAGAAAATGTCAAGCTTAAGCACCACCTTCCTACCTAAGCCACCGCTTTCTACTGCTTCTCCCCTTCCCCCACCTCCTGCTTCTCCTTTAACTCTGCCCGTGTCTCTGCCTGTGCCTCCTTTGGATAGGAATACGTAGAGAGAGAGAGAGAGACGTGTAGAGCATAATAGGGAGCAGGGATAGGGGCAAAAATAGGAGTGGTGCGTACTATAGATAAGAGGGTGGGGAGACTAAAATAGGCTCTAAGTAGTGCCTTAGCCTCCCTTACTGCCTGCTAGGCTGCTAGCTTGGCAGAAGATTCGGACAGTAAAGTTACTGCCAAGAGTTACTACCCGGATCCTGACCGCATAAAACCGACCCATTCCTCAGTGATTCACTTCTCACTCATTTCGTACACTCCACCTTCACCACCTCTTTCATTACCACCGCGGTTACCAGCTGGCAAACTCTCGCTCACTCCAGCAAACGTAGAACAGTCTCTTCACGTCCCAACCCAGTATTTTCACTGGTCAATCTTAACTCGCAATGTCGCCTTCGAGTTCATCCGCAAGCCTATTGAAGAAGCGTCCTCGGCCTTCGTAAGCCCAGCCCAAAAAGATAGCGCTCTCTGAGGGATATTCACAAGTAAATATAGGTCTACAGCACATAAAATCGTCACTATTGAGGTCGGTCGGGAGAAAAAAGCCTACTATATTTATGAAGATCTGTTGACACATTGTTCTGGATACTTCCGTGCGGCATTTACTGGGTCTTTTAAAGAGGCAGAGGAGAAACGACTCCATCTGGAAGATGTGACGAAGGAGACGTTCGATGATTTCGTAGATTGGCTCTACCAACGGGACCTCGGACGTGAGCTTTCCGACACGGATGAAGACGGAGACGAAGACTTCCTAAATATGCACGAAATTACTAAAGTACACATCTTTGCAGATCGATACGATATCCCAGATCTACAACGAGATACTATCGACACGATGTTCGCATATTTTAGGGGTAGGGAAGATATACCCACTGCTGAGACTATTAAGATGGCATTCGAGTCGCTTCCTGATACGTCGTTGTTACGCAAGCTGTTGGTTCACCGGTACTGCGAAAGCAAATGGGATTTGACACCCGAAGATGAATCGCTTTGGACGCACGAGTTCATTCATGATGTTCTGGCGAGATATAGATGTATGGCCCAGAATTTCTTGTTCAAGCCCGACCTCTGTGACTACCACGACCACACCGGTGGGGGGAGGTATGAGTGTCAAAAAAAACGCGAGGACGAAGAGTGGTAGTCTTAGATGCACCTGTAGGGTTTTGATGACCTAAAGCTCTTCATAACTCCAATGGATTGACTCATGGATTACATAGATGGATTCGATCTGATAGGTATGCTTTGGGACACTGAACATGATGCATTAAGGACGATTTTGTGGGCTTGATCGGACATTCTCAATGATATCTTTGGCTCGACGTCTTCTGGTAGGAGGTTCGGTATGGCGGGCTTCAATTTTCCAGGTTATATGGAGGGAGGGGCATGGTGGTTTTGAACGAGTCTTCATTCACGCTTTTAAATATCGGAGTAGTTTAGCATCTTCCTACACTCTTCAAAAGTCTTACAACAAATTCACTTGGAACTTCCTGATCTCGTGTAAGCGGGGTGACTTCTTTCCGGTGGTAACTTGGCCCGAATCTCCACGATGATTCCTAGACGCAATTAATCATAATCCGACTCAACATAACCATTGCTAGCACTTACAGAGGACGGCAAAATCCCAACTCCAAGGCGAGAATATCACTAAGACAAGCCTATCCATGATAAAAGTAAAACAGGAGTATATATTCCCTGCCTATAAAAGCTGTCCCATCATTCCATTCCTCAGCCATAAATCCACCACATAAACCCGAAAGAACCACCAAAGATCGCCCGGCGACCACCTCAACCCCTCCTAAACATTCCCTGTGCACGACGCACACCCCTGCAAACCTTATAGCCACTAATCCATCACTAAAACTTGACCAAAAAAGGGCCACCACACCCGCGCATAGGCGTGGCGGTAAGGAAAAAAAAAAAGCTGAAGCGAGTGCTGCGCGCGCCGTCCGGCCAGCCAGAGAGGTATTCAGCAGTCCGAGCCCCCGACCAAGGAAATCCTCCCAGCACCCAAGAAAGGGAGACAGCAATACAGTATGCGAACGACAGTTTCGAAAGAGCCCGATGGAGCGGGAGATTGTGCACATAGGACCGAAAAAAAAAACCCCGGGCAGTCTTTTCAGTCAAGAGAAGAATAATGAAAGGATACTGGTATTGATATTGATATCGATAGAGATGGTTGAGCTTTGTATTTGGAAGGTAGACAATATTACAAAGAAGGTGGTTAGAGCGACGTGTGTGCGCGTGAATGCGAAGCGGCCACGAAGATTCATGAGATGCTTGATGGTAGTGACGACGAGAGCGAGCAAAAGGAGATTAACTGAGACTCAGACACGATATCTGCGAAGCTTGCTTTTGGGAGCATAGATTATGTAGTATTAGCCCGCTCCGATGGAGGGCAGGGCTGTGTGCACGCAGCCTGGTTAAACATGCATAGAGGAAACATCTCAGAACGCCGCCGTGATAGTCAGAGATTGACGAGAGTGAAAATGCAGGAACGCAGAGTACAAGCATAGGAAAAATACAATTTAGAAGTTCTGCGCAATGCCAGAATTTCCTTGCTGGGGAAAGACTGAGGGATTCTCAATCCTGGTGTTACGCCGCGCCTGCACATCTCGAATGACAGGCTGTTGTCCTCCACCGTACGGGTTATCCCCATAAGGCCCGGGCTGATAGTAGCCAGGATCGTTGTAATAATCCTGTTGGTTACCCGAGTTTATTTGTACTTCTCCAGAGTTGTCTGACCGACCGGCGGCAGAGTATGACGATGATGCATTCGATGGTCCTCGGTGGATGTCTGATCGGTTCGCGCTGGCGGCTGGAGCAGCTCCAAGAGCGCCAATGGTTTCAGAGTCCATTGTTTCCCGTCGACCGGACATCAACGGGTCAACCGAGTGTCCATCTGAGTGCGTGCCTTGTGTTGGAGAGCCCGGACTTGGGTGTCCCCCTGGATTGCTGCTACTATCCGATATACCAGTTAATCCGCCAGATAGAGTTGTGGACGCCTTTCGGTTGGATGGATTCGTGGTATTTCCCCAACCTCGGTAGCCGCTTTGATTTTCTGCCATCTCTGATCCGGTAATGCCGGCTGCAGGCAGCGTAGGATCGTTATTTGGGTTGAAGCCGTATTCTTCCACCTCTTTCCTTCTTGCTTCTTCGGCATTCTTCCTTTGTTTGCGTCTTCTCCACAAGAATATCCCAGCAAGCACCAGCAAAGCGACAACAACCACAGGAACGACTACGGCAACTGCAGTCTTACCACCTACTGATAGTCCTCCGCCAGTCGTGGACTTGGAATTTTGTGATTGGAGTGTGGCGGGTTCTGATGTCGATGAAGATTTTGAAGATTGTGTTGATGAAGGAACGACAACAGCAGCAGACGTCCCTGAGGGCTGTGTGGTGATAGTTACGATGATGGTATTAGGGGTACCTCCTGGGGTAGATGCTGGCTCCGTTATGACAGAGGTTATGATGTTTGTAGATGGAGGAATCGAGGACACGGCTACAGATGAGATGACCACATTGGCGGACGACGGTGGAGGCGTTGATGATGGCGGGGGGGTCGATGACGGTGCTGGAGTCGAAACATCGGAAGAGAGGGAGACAGGCGTGGAGCTTGGTGGTGGTGAGGAAGATGTCGCTACCGCTGAAGAAGTCATTGTTAAAATGGAAGACGAAGATATCGAGGGGTTGGTCGAGGATGTTGTTAAAGAGTCTAAGGAAGTAGTTGGCTTACTCGTGGTTCCATTGTTATTCGTAGCCATGTCGGATAAGGCAGAACAAAGAAGTTATAAAAAGGAGCGTGTTCGGCTTGGATTGGATCGGTCGCGTTTGACCGTGGTAATGTATGCAGCTACCAGACCAGAACTCGACCTAACAAGGAGGGTCTGGAATGTATCAAGATCGCATTGAGTAAAAAGTAAAGGAGAGTCGTGAAAGCCTGGCAGGCTGATTGCTAATGATACAGGTGCTCACGACCTCACAGACTGGGAGGGAGTCGTGAGGTAAGGTGAAGTTGGAGGTGGAGAGGGTTTGAAGAGCGACCTGCAAATCTTTCCCCTATGCGCCCAGTGGTAATGCGAACGCACGGATGGCCGACTGAGAATTAGGAATGGCAAGGTTAAAGGTGTGCTAAATCGAATGCTCGCGACGTCGTTCTTGACGGTGTGCGTCGCAGGCTGAGATTTGTTTAAACACAGACGACATGGGGGCGCGAAGGAAAGACCTCGAAGGCCTTAATTCTTCTGCTTCTCATACGCCAAGGAACCCTGTCCATTCGATGGGGGCCATCGCTCGTGACATTAAGGGCCTCTAGCGCCCAATTCTATCTAGTGCAACCTGAATGCGGAAGCTGAGGAGGCATGCGCCAGAACCAGAACCCGTATCGAGCTGTATTGTGGTGGCTGTTCAAAGTGCAGCTCCAAGCCCCTTAGCCCTTTTATGCGCCCTGACTCGACTGGTATCTCGTCATGAGGGGTCACAATTGAGAATCGCGATGCCTTTGCCCTTCTCTGACGTTGTTCTACAATATCTCTCAGTTTATGGGCGTTAATAACAATCCTTGATCAATACATTGATTTTTCGGAGGATCAATCTCCTGTAAAGTAAAACTTGTCTGGCTCATTGATTGGTCACTCTTTATTTAGCCCGGACACGAGGAGGCACCTTGCAACACAACGGGAGGATCTTGGCCCTTTGCTTTCTGATGACTATCCTTCTTCCTGTCTTCTTTCCTGCAGGAACAACCAGTGTCCAGAATATCCTTTTAGGCTACTTATGTCTTAGTGCAGCGTGTTCTCCTGCACTTTACAGTAGGGGAAGAAATTTTTTTTTCTTTTTTGCCAAATTTTCCTTGCTCAGGAGCTTTTTCCTTCTCTTCCTATAGGATATACCACCGGAGACATGCAGAATCACAAGCGAGTGTGCTTTAGGACGCACACCTACCTTGAGCACTGTAGCGTGGCAGAAGATATGCAATTGGTATTCGTCAACGACTGACCGCTAAGCTGCTCAATAAGCAGCTCTCATCAACTGTCAACTCAAGCCTACGCTTGCAGAGTGCAGCCAGCTGCCAGCCAAATTGATCCAACTCGCCCCAAAATACCAACACATCTCCACCGAAAACTCTCGCCACCTCTACTTATCTTCTCCTTCGATCCGGGTTATGGGCGACCGGTTTCCCCTTCTGGTTTGTGAAGAGCACCTGGTATCTTAGGTAAGCATTTAGTGCGAAGGAATAGCAGAGGAGGCCCGACGGTCTCAGTAAGGCTGTGTGAACCATCTACCTTTGGAGGATCATTCACTCCTTGAGTCGTTACGATTTGCTCTACCTTGTCACGTTTCTTGTTAGCATTTTCTAATTTGAAGGGAACTTCGGAAAATTTTAAGGGGCCGAGACAGGTTCTTTTACCCTTAACCCGTCAAGGCCCTTAGCGGCTGCTTGATTCGACCGGTTTGATTAGTGGGCTCTTATCGATACCATAAGGACCGGTTTTGACGGGTTAAGGGATAGTTCAGACTAGAAGAATGATAATCGATGAGATTACATTACCTTCATGCTTACCACCATGAATATTTGTGTAGACATGGTCGCCTTCTTAGATTGGCTCGCCATCTTTGGACAACTTGATGCTTTGTGGAAATATTGCGTTAAAACCTTCAGGTAGGGTTCTAGTGTGCTAAAGTCTGTTTCACCAACTGCGACAAATTTCCTACGGGGACGGAATCCTAAGAGTTGTAAGTTAGTCTTATGTTCAGGGCGAATAGCTTTCCTTGAGTTCGATGTATGCGATGATATCGCTGTGATGTAAACGTTAATTCTTCAACACCCGGCAAAACGCTTTGTCTATCACGACTTCACAAACGCAAGGTTAGATCATAGGCGATAGAATGTGGTAAAAGTCCCTCAGTTTTCTACTCCACCCTCTAGTCAATATACCAAACCCTATAATATACAGATAGAAGCCAGCAAAAAAGGTATGCCGAGGATTTCTCGATGGGTAGACTCTGCACCCGGCAGCTTTTCTCACCAACTCCAAATGACTCTCCTTTTGTTCAACTGGACCCCCTTTCCGCTTGAATGAAAAATCATAATATCCATGCAAAGCGCTGACCTGCCTGCGCTAGCGATAGTTTGGTTGCCATTGCGCCGCGCAAAGGCCTATGGGAGACCACTCTGCCACTTTGACCGAAGTCATTACTCATTGACCCACCACTCAACGTTGTGGGCGCGGCCATCAACATCAGGAGCGACGATGGCCCAGAGACCTGCAGTAAGATCGATGGATTCACCGTCGCATCCCCCGCACTTGTCACCAACAGTGGCAGTGTGGGTCGCGCCGTTGTGCAAGATCGTGATCTTCTTGCCGCACCACGGGTTGCCGTTAGATTGTTCGCCCATCATACCGTGGGCAAGAGCGACCGTCGGGTCACTGTCCTGGATGGTCCAACCGCAAGATCCGTAACCTCCTGCAGGGTTGTAGTAGGTAATGTCACCAGAGTAGTGGGTCGCCGGAGCAGCGCCAGCACTAGTAGCGGCTGCAGCTATGACCGATGTTGATGTTGGTGGTGTGTATGCGGGTGTTGGTGTTTCAGTGGTGGTAGGTGCGGGAGGAGTGTAGGCAGGCGCAGAGGAGGGAGTATATGTGGAAGCTGGCGCAACATATGCAGAGCTGCTTGAAGATGATGCGACGTATGCAGGCGCTGAGGATGCAACTGGAGCAGCTACAGGAGTGTAGGCTGGAATGGAGCTCGCAACTGCGGATGTAGCAGCCACGGAGCTGGCTACAGAAGGGTGCTCGTAGAACAGGCCACCAATAGAAGTAGGGTTGACATTTGGAGTACCTGTCGGTGCGTCAACCCAAACGGTGGTTGTGACATCGATGGTTTCTATGATTTCCTTGGTCTTGGTGACAATGATATAGTCGCGTTTCTTTAACGGCGCAGCCGCGACCAAGGAGGCGAGAAGGAAGGAGAAGGCAGAGACGTTGGCGGTCTTCATGTTGACTGGTTGGTTTTGATTGCCGGAAAAGCGGCTTGTTTAGTGTGGTAGTAGTGGAGGTGCTTGATGCACTGTAGAGAGTGAGGGTGCTTCGAGAGCTACGTTTGTTCAGAGGAACGACTGAGAGAATTGACTAGCAATTCAGGGTATTGTTGCAATGAAAGATTTTCTTTTTGGGTGCTGCGACTACTCAAAGTGTCTTGAAGACTTGTCTGCGGTAGCTGTTGGCTGCGATGATAGACGCACGAAAGTCTCCGAATGAATGTCAAGAGATTCTAGATCTCAGGAAAAGATGAAGGAATGGTTGGAGAAAAGAAGGTAATGAACAAACGTTGAAGACCTCAAGCCTGTAAGGAATGGACAGGAGAGAGGGTGGGTAATGAGAGACTTTTGTAGGTGATGGTGGAAGAGAGGGTTGAAGAAGGGCAAACCGCGAAGAAAAGGACAAGTCCCTAGGCGGAGATGGATGGCTTGGGCCAGGCACCCAATCCCACAGCTGCGTCTTCACGGCGCTGATTCGCAAGCCACCCCCGTCCCGCACCCAGCTGGACAGGTCCATCTCCGTGTCGTGGGCTTCCTTGTTGTTTTCCTGGAAAGAGGAGCAAGGATGGCGTCTGCCTGCACTGTCACTGCACTCGAGAACCGTGGTTGCAGTCTACCAGAAAGATCTTCATTCTCTGCCACTCTCTACCATCCGTAGAAACTCCGGACATGCGAAGATGCGAAGTTGTGCCGCAACTCTGTCCGTTCATCCAAAGTGCGGGTTCCAATTTTGCTTCTCTTTGCATTTCTGCGCCGGGCAGTGTCAGCATGTCTTACGGCGTCGTCTGATTGCGTCGACACGGCTGAGAGCGAGTGTTTCACGCTCACAAAAGCGGGCACAACCCCTGTAGCTCCGCAATGATTTAGCAAACCCAGCCGGCTGTGAGTCCTGTGGCCAGGAACGATTGGCGGGGATCTTCAGGAACCGCCCGCTAGCCCCAGGGGTGCATTCCCGTTTTCGCTGCTTGGACTCGCAAGTTTTGTCGGCCCGGCCGCACACAGGCAAAAGGAAGGCTGCTGCGCCTCGCGCCAGGAGTGACACGTGGAGCACCAAGCAAGTCCAAGCCGTCAATTTCGCTGCCAAACAGCCTCTTTGTCCCAGGTTATTTCCCGAGCCAAATGTGTGGTCCTTCGACTCAGCACTTGCGTCCTTCCATAGGCGCATCACCATGTGGTGTGAGAACCGTCAGTGCGGTGGCGCCAGTCCAACATTTTGTTTCCTTGACATGAGCCAACTTGTATTTTTCATTGGCCGGAAGCCTCACAGGAACAGCTTCGGAGCAGCGATGTGGTTCGCTGCAGTTCCCCTCTTGGCGACTGTTCAAACTCTTCAATGCGCCCCTCTTTTGGCTTCTGCATGTGCTTGCATAGACCCATTCTTGCTCCTCCATGACGGCAAACTTGCAGTGGGAAATTATATGTGGGTCGTCAGCCTTAACTGATCTTTCTTACTGGTTCTTCTCCTGCAGCTTTCCGGTCCGCGCGGTACTGGGCTATCATCAAGGTTATCTACTATCGATACCTCTCCATCCCCACATCCACAAGGCCGGGCCTATCAGTCAAAACACGTTAAATTGCCTGTCAAAGCCCTAATGAGCAAGATATTTCAACTTGCATACGCCTCACTGCGGGTTTATAGAATCATGCTCAACACTTCTTGGCCCGATGGACCTGCCAGATCTAAAGACTATTCGTCCAAAGTCTGCTAATTTGCCACCCGACAGTTTTTCGCATCATTAGTGATGCCTCTGTACCAAGACGTATTACGTTGTCCTTTTGGAATGCTTCTGGCATCTGACTCGGCTTGCAGGTCACATCGGCCGGCAGCTCGCTGTCTACGGAAGGTGGCGTTAAGGTATGCAGTATTTTGGAACCTATCTGTCATTTTTCATGATTCTCCATCTATCCTTTGAATTCTGGCATATCTATGCCGCAAATTTTTTGGGTTCAACCAGGAGCACTAGAAACATCCTGCATTGACAATGTTCTACATTCGGTCAACCCATTTTCGAAGCGCGTTGGATGCCAGCCATCGCGCATATCTAACTAAATTCAAGAAACACTGCATTATCCGTGTCTCACTCTTTCCCTTGGTCCACTTTAGCAAAAGGAAAGCCTACGCGTCTTGCATACGCAGAAGCAGAAGCAGCCTCTAATTGAGTAGGAAGTTCAAATTTCCTAGCCCAACGCCTTACTCGTCATGTTGAGTTTTCGGAGTGGATGCATTGTCAATTGACATAAGACATTCTGTGGCAGCGGTGTAAATTAGTTTAAGCACAGGCATCTATCCGCTTACGCGTTGATAGATAGTTTAAAATTGTTAGTTTGGCATTGGTGTTGGGTTTAGTGCAGAGCCTGAAACTGGGCAACCCCGGAGAGCGTCTCGCCTTCTATAATTATGCTTAAATCTGTTTGGACGTCTTTTAATACGCACGAAGTTTGGTGAAACAGCTTATAAATTTCTGTGGATCGGCTACGACTTCCAATAGAATGGTTTGGTGTAAGTAAAAGGAAGAATGTCTACCATTCGCGTCGATGAGACTAAGGTTTGCATCCTCTGAGCGGTGGCAAGACGCCGAGTCTGGTGAAAAACTGCAGGTAAGCGACGGCTCTCCTCGCTTAGAAAAACTAGAAACAAAGTCCAGCTGGCTTGAATCGATGCATTGTATAAGCCATTGCGTTGTCTTCAGCTTCTAGTCATTGAGGAAAAAGTAGAACAATTAGCCGGTTGGGGACCCGCGCGATTTGTCACAAATAGCCCATCCACGCGTGGGGACCCCAGTAACCCGTCGGCCATGGAGTAGCTTTCGCCACTCACAACTTCGAAGCATCTCCGCGACTTGACTTTAACCACTTTACCCCTCACATGGCCTGGTTTACGAATCTGAATGGTGAGATTTGGGGTTGCGAATTGGACTAGCAAATCATGAAAGAGTATGACTTACTACATTGACATTGAAGTAGTAATTGGAAACGCTGTATATACGCAATTTGGTTAACTTTGGAGATTACTTCTAATTGCTATATTTGCCCGAAATTCTTAACTGGTCGGTGACATAACGGTTCGTAATACTCATGGCCTAAGATATCGTGTTAGTCGTCGATCTTGACCTTACCAGACTCCCCATACCCCTCCAAAACATGGAATTTCAAGGAACATCAAATTCCAGTGAACAGGATGTCGTTTCTGCAGCTGGAAGGCCTCCACGTATTTGTGACAGGTGCTGCAGGAGGCATTGGATCCGCCGTCGTGACGGAGTTCCTTGGTAATCAGCTCCCAGTGCCCAAGAGAAGGACTGCACTGATGTGATCATCCATACCGAAAGCGCAAGGATGCAAGGTAACAGCTCACGACCTCCGGCCCAGTTCGCTCGCAGCAAACCCAGATCTCTACACAATCCAAGGCGATATATCTGATGAAGCGTCCATCGAGAAGTGTATCACGAGCGCTCGCGAGTGCTTCGGTCCTATCAACATCCTCGCGGCCAACGCGGGCATCACGGATGAGTCTAATGAGTATCCGATATGGCAAATGCCAACAGAATTATGGGACAAGACGTACGCCGTCAATGTTCGCGGCACATTTCTGACGATCAAGCATTTCCTAAAATCGGCTGAGATTTCGCAGAAGGAGTTAGGAGCGGAGCTGCCAAACTTGGCTGTTGTGGTTACGGGGAGTGAGTGTGGCAAGTTTGGGCAGGCAGGACATGGAGAGTACGCTTCTGGGAAGGTAGAGCCTATTTCGTTGGAGTACCGAGGTGGCTAGGATTATCGCAATATCTCAGGTTCAAAATTTTTGCTAATATCGTTAAAGGCAGGATTGCAATATGGATTAATCAGGGGCATCAAGAATGAGATTGTAAAATTAAATTCTGCAGCGAGAGTCAATGCTATGGCTCCCGGCTGGGTCGATACGCCTCTTATTGAAGGCCGGCTTGATGATCCAAAGGAGATGTATAGGGAAGCTCAGGCAACGTGAGTATAATGAATCCCCTATTATCTCCGGCATGACGCTTAAGAGACTAGTGTACCACTTCGGAAGACTGCAAAACCCACAGACGTAGCTCGAGCAATAGCTTTCCTTGCATCCCATAGCGCTGCCGGTCACATCTCTGGTGAATGTATCTCTGTCGATGGCGGCATGGAAGGACGGGTCGTCTGGTCTGAATCAGAAATCCTCCAAGGAGAGAAAGCGAGTTCAGGAATCACGGAAGCAAAAATGACCACTCCTCAATCCCTCTCCCCAGCAATGAAACCAAAGCCCTCAATAAAGATTGCCATATCAGTCGACTTCGACGCTGTCTCCGGCTGGCTAGGTACTGGAGCTTCCCCTGAAAACCACCTCTCAGACTACAGCTCTGGATACTTCTCTGCATATGTCGGAGTCCCGAGGCTACTCAAGTTGTTTATCAAACTAGGTATAGCTGATAAAATTACATGGTTCGTGCCAATGCACTCTGCAGAAAGCTTCCCAGAGCAGTTCAAGGCAATCCTAGATTCTGGGTGCGAGTTAGGGTTGCATGGATACTGCCACGAGGTAAGATATTCATTTCTATCCGCAAAGGAGGGGAGAGTTGAGATGAATTAAGAAACGGAACCACAACAACCTTCTAACAATCCCACCAGGGCGCTTCCCAGCTAACACCCACACAAGAGCGCGAAGTCCTTGAAAACTGCATCTCCATCGCGACCTCGCTGTCCAGCAAAAAACCACGCGGCTACCGCGCCCCTCTCTACCAGCTGCGCGAGTCCACCATAAACCTGCTCGAAGAGCACAACTTCCTCTACGACTCGTCGCTCTCGCACCACGACAGCAAGCCGTACCACCTACCCCGCGTCCCGCCGATAACGCCGCCCACGTTCTCGCCCTCCGCCAGCGCCAAGGACTGGATGCATCCGCTCCCCCGGCCCGCGCCGCCAACTGCGAAGACGCTCGTCGAGATCCCGGGGTCTTGGTATGTTGAGGATATGACACCGTTGCAGTACTGGCCGCATACGCCGAACTCGCAGGGGTATGTGGATGCTAGGGTTATTGAGCGCATGTGGATGGACCGGTTTGAGTTTCTGAGGAGGGAGATGGAGGATGCAGATGGGGAAATGGTGGTGTTTCCGCTGATTCTGCATCCGGATACTAGTGGTATGGCGCATGTGATCGGGATGGTTGAGAGGGTACTGAAGTGGTTGAAAGGGTGGGGAGGACTGGTGCAGTTTTTGACATATGAGGAGATTGCCGAGAGGTGGAAAGAGGGGCAGAGGAAAAAGGTGTGAATGCATGCGGAGTAGTGCATAATTTGAACGTGGAGGGGCCTTTCAGATAAATCTCTGTATCCTCGAGACAGCGTTTCTTAGAAACTTTTATATGATCGAGAAAGGCCTTAGCGCGCTTGCGAGAAGCTAGAATACATTGGCAGGGTTGGCTGAAGCAACCTGTAGCATCTATTCAAATACTAGCCCTGTGCACCGATTTTGGTCTCTTCTGCTACAGACAGTATACGGAGACAAGTGATTCACAGAAAATGAACAGGGATTTGATGGACCAACATCGTAACATCAGGAGTGACTTCAATTGATTCTATGCCTGCTTTCATAGTCCAATTTTCGCTTTAACATTATGGCTTGTCTTCAATAGACTTGAGAGTATTCGGTGGCTTCGAATCGAAGCTAAGCTCTCCTTTGCCTGTAAAGCTTGGTCAAGGAAGCTGGGCTTGCGAAACCCTACGCTTCATATTTAGGACAATTCCAAAAGGCACCTTCGTCCTTTAATGATCTTATTTTATACCCACTCAGATCTAGTCGTTCATAGGTTGATATCCTCAGCGCGGTAATGATCTGCAACAATTCGGTAAAGATACGATGGTGCATGTCCTCCACTGGGTACTAGATCAGCACCATCCCTTTTTTTTCAGGGAAAGGAATGTGCAAACTTACAGATTTGTGATATAAAGGTCCACCAAATCAGCCGGAACATAATCATAGAGAGGATTATCAACATCTACCTTATCTACGAAATCGCCGTCCTCGTATGGCACCACGTTGCCCGCATCTCCGTATTCGATCAATTCTTCTATATCGAACGGGTAGACTGGACTGAGCTTGTAAACACCGCTAACCACAACAACAGGCGTCTGGTGTACTTTGGCCGCCTTGGCTATCACACGTGCTCCCGCAGCAGCCACTAGTCCACCGTTAGCCAGGACGGTGTGGGTTGCCAAGATTACTTTGTTGACTCGTGACATGATCGCAAACACGTGGGAATCAGGAATTAGCACGACCGTTATGCCAGCCGCTGTTAGTGGCTTCCAACGATCTTCAGCATCACTGTCGTCGCTAGCATCTTTCTTTTTGCCGGTCAGAATAGTCGCGTGGGTGGCATCGTGGTCATTCGGATGCGCCTCAGCGTGAACAACGGTAAATTTCCTTTTTTTAGCCGCCGCTAAAAGAAACTTTTGCACGCTTGTAGAGGCCGTGTGGGTGAGAATTATTTCGTTTGAGTGAATATGATCTAGTGCGTTTGCAGCAATTAGTTCATCCGACTGATCTAATTCGTCAAGAAGCTCCCGGATGCCTTCGAGGACCTCAGCTTTTAGGTCTCCTGTCTTCGAGCTGGAATCTCCTAGGCGTTCGAGATTTTGCGCTGTAAGTGTAGTAGCCTTCCCATTTGGGGAATGGTATCCTGTGGGTGTGCTTGCGGTAGATGGAGTTTCCGGATGAGAGAAGAGGCCAAAAAGCGATGTCACCATTGGCGCGGATGGCGCAGCGTAAGATGTATGCGAAGTTAGGAGGGGCGGTCGTTGTGAAAGGTCGACAGAGTCAGCGAGACTCTCTGCCTGGTGTAAGCTCGAGTCCATGGGCTGAGTGGCACCATGTCGGAGAGGACTGAATGTAGATATGCTTGAGGGTAACGAAAGTCGAGCTATTGAGTCATGCTGTGGTTGCGGGCTCTGTCCGATATCACTCATCGCGTTCGTGTCTGCATCACCGCCGTCTTCTGCGACTTCTCTTACTAGGCCAAGTACTCGTCGTACCATATTTCCAACCACCATTTCTCGGGGTTGTGCAGCTGTCAGGCGTTGACCAACTTCCCGTATACGGCGTAAGAGTTTTCCCACATCTCTCCCCTTGAAATTGGCGACTACCCGGAAGAGGAGTTGTGTGGTGGCTATGGCGCATGGCCTCGAATTACGAATTTGTCTTCTTTTAAGTAAACTAAGTAACGTTAATGCTCTGGGTGGTTCTGGGTAAGGTATTCACAAGATCTTACGAAACGAAGTGCTCAATAGACGATTCCACAGAATCAGTCTTCAGAGATTTCAGAAAAGAGGCCAGGCCAGGAGTTACCGTGGCCGCAGTTGGAGGCATGGTGCCTTAAAAGGCTCCTTCGTTGTATCTTAACCTATACTTCTTAGGGTCTTCTTGGGACCTTCCGGACTGGTTTGAGACTTTGGTAAAGGATATGTTGAGGGGTGTAGAGAGATTGACGTTGCGCCGAGTGAAAGTCAAAGTCTGGGTAGACGACGAATATGTGTGGAGAGTAGTAAAGTCAGCATATTTTGTGGCATTGAAGCTCGGCGGAGTGGTAGTGAATCCTTTTGTCCGCCTTGCATGAGTCAACCGTTACTGTCAAATTTATGATGGTTTGCAAAGTCACGGCTTTGCTAGTCTGTGCCTCGGGAAACCGTCGTCATTGCTTTTGGGACGCTCCTTCGTTCCCCAGCACCTCCAGCTTCCTTATCCCAAACCACGCCGCTTTGCGTCCGCGCTCTTCCTGGCTTCCAAGGGGTCCCGGCTAACTTGCACTCGGGCGTGCGACGGCTTCTGAGTGTCTACCAACTGGTCCTTGAAGTTTCCAAACTCCGCCTCGACGCAAAATATCACCTAGCTGGACACATAACCCCAACAAGCGCAGAGGGCCGAACCATCTTCTATTTATGCACTCATTCTATTATCCCCACTAAAGGCATCCGAGCTCATAACTTACTCATTCATGGCTTGCTTCAGAGCATGAACTCCCTCAATATTCTTTCCACTATCGGCTCAACTCCCCCTCCAAGCCCACCCCGGTCACGCGCAGCTTCTGAGAGCAACATTCTCAAAGCAGAACCTCGGTCTAGGGAAAACAACAGGGATGATGCGGGTGTTTCTGACATAGATCCCTTGAATGAGAAGGGCAATATGGTCGTTTTCAAGAAAGAGGAGGCGCCCTCGCCCAATGGGGGTATTGCGTTCTCATCTGAATTCGACGAAAAGACGCCTCTGCTCGGCCAGCCGCGAGAAGGGCCATTTGCAGATGCCAAAGCATCTGGAACTTGGCTTATACCTAAGCGTGTATCCGCCGCTGTCATGGGGACCATAAGAGCTTTACTCTCTGCAGTGGTAGCGCCGGGAAGATACGTGATTGCTTGTTTTTATGATGACGAGGGCTATTTCTCCTTTCTGTCCCCAGTATACAAGATCGCACGCCCATTTTCGCGTAAACGCAGGAGACCAACAGTAGAAACATTGAAGGTTATGGACCCATCAGGGACTACACAAAATCAAGACTGGGAAGCCAGGCAGGGAAGCATGAGCAAGCCACGACTAAAAAAGCCGGTGAAACGCTCGCCGTCCATTGCTTCAACTTCGACTGCGATCACGTCCGACTCAGAACTCGACAGTGAGAGACCACCTACTCGAGATGAGGAAAATGACACCCCGTCGCGTCATACGAGGTCTAAGTCATTGCCATCCACTTCAATGGAAGAGATCGCACCAGCTAAGAAATCGATTCGCATCAAGCTTCACAACGATGAAGCCCTCAGACAGCGCAAAACCAAAAAGGTACAGTCCCGCGGAAGCATAAGTAAGACCACCGCTACGGACCTCATCTCTACAGAAGCCGCAGCTGCATTGAAGTCCCCGACAAGCCCTGCATCATCCTCAAAGATTACAAAATTCCCACGGGCTCCACAACCTCCACGGCCCTTGGTGCCTAGACGGCAACCATCATACACTACTTCTGGAACTTCAGCAGTTGGTCCGCATCAGAAAACACTCATAATAGATCTTGACGAAACCCTAATACATAGCATGGCAAAAGGTGGAAGGTATACTACTGGCCATATGGTGGAAGTAAAGCTGCAACAGCCGGTGGGAGTTGGAGGGGCCATGATAGGACCTCAGGTTCCAATTTTATACTACGTTCACAAACGGCCGCATTGTGATGAGTTTCTACGAAAGGTTTGCTGGCATCGTATCCGTCAGATTGTAACCGCTGACAGTTACTTTACCAGGTCTGTAAATGGTACAATCTGATTGTTTTTACGGCATCTGTGCAAGAGTACGCCGACCCGGTCATCGACTGGCTTGAAGTAGAGCGCAAATATTTTACTGGGCGGTATTATCGGCAGCATTGCACCTTCCGGAATGGAGCATACATCAAAGACTTGGCTCAGGTCGAGCCAGACTTGAGCAAGGTTATGATTGTAGACAATAGCCCCATGAGCTACATTTTTCATGAAGGTATGCTCTCTTGCATCAGCCCAGATCTCTACACCCACTAATCATGTCATCTTGAAGACAATGCCATTCCCATAGAAGGCTGGATAAGCGACCCAACAGATAATGACTTACTGCATCTCATTCCCCTGCTTGAAGGCCTCCAGTACGTAACTGATGTACGGGCCCTGTTAGCGCTGCGGTTAGGCGAACCGCAATCACAATGAGTGGGAGGCCACGGAGGGCCTCTGTGGCATGTTGTAGACTTTTTTTTGGTTCATATTGTACCATAGACCAAGCTTCGACGTTGGGGGGCCGGAAGTTGGAGAGATATACCCAAGCATTCTTATTTTGGTTGATATCCCGCGTCCCGAACCTCAGGTTCTGGCACCTTTCGGTATGTGATGCCTTGGCAGCCCTGCAGCTTCCACCCTTCGTGGGGTTTTTAGTCTTGGCTTTAAGCCCCCACCGAGGCTATTACGCTTGGCTTTGTTGAAGTTATGACTTTCCTCTGCAGGTATATCCCGCTTATCTACATGTAACCCGTGCAACCCGTGCTACCTGCCGCGTTTTATATGCAGCCTCAGCCGGAACCATCCCGCTGCCTGATCGACAAGACTCAGCCTCTATTACTTCGGTGCTTTAATATCCTGCTGCTCGCAATGACTGCCGTTGCGTGGCAACTTCACTTCAATATATAGAAAACACTGCTGAAAGCGGGAATTGGATGTGCCACAATGGTTGATGAGAGTTCGCATAGCCAATTGATCTACAGAAGTGACGCTGCTAGCCATGTCGCTACAGAGTCCAAGGTAAGTGTTCCTATGCATGCAAACCTGGTCACGCGACATTTAACTAATGGTGGTCCAGTTCTATTTCACTGTTTGAAGAGACTGTGCAGTCAATACGAAGCGCAATCTCGGAAGAGGAACAGAAATGCTTCCATCGAATCGAAACTCCGAACATATTATTAGAAGAGCTAGAGTCATTATGCTCTTCTAACCAGAGAGATCAACGCAGACTTCTGTCTTGCTGCGCCAAGTTTGCGGCTTTTTCTAATAGTTTTGCACCTTATTTCGATATCCTTGCTCTCTTCGTTCGAATAAAGCCTGAGTGGTTGGTTTGCTTCTGGGGCTCAATTAAGCTGGTCTTTCAGGTAGTTACCCATCTCCCCTATGGTAAAACCTATTATTTTACTGTATTTTGCTTCGCCTAATAAGTCCATAGCTAGGAAGCAATCATGTCGCCTTTTTGGAAAAGATCGCAGGAATGTTCGAGAACATTTCGTCCATTCTTCCTCGGTACCAACAGCATTATGATACGTACAAGCGAAGGCCAACGGAGAAAAACAAAGACCGCCTTACCCATCTCATGTCTTTTATCTACGCGGACGTTATTCAGTTCTGCCAAAATGTGTCTTGCATGTTCTTACGTGGCAGCAGAGGTGAGAGCAAGTTTTAAGCGCTTGGCAACAGTCTGTCACTTATATTTTTGGTAGGCTCAAAGTACCAAATAGACTTCCACACCCAGACCATATGGAAGCCCTTCAATTTGCGATTCTTCCAACTCCAGCAACGTATAGTGAAGCATCAAAGATGGTTCGACAAAGAAATGAGGCTCCAAGATCAAGCAATTCTTACACACCACTATGCAGACTTTGTTGAATACCTAAGAGCCATGGAACAGATGAACGAAAAGCAAAAGGCCCAGGAGCTCGTTAAACAGGAGAAACTTGCAGGTTAGGCGCTTCTTGATAAGTAAAAGAATGGTTACTAATAGGATATACAGGTCAACAGGTAGATCGTATTAAGACATGGATATCTAGTTCCTTTTGCCCAAGTGTGTACGAACGGGTTGTCCACCAACGGCATCCCAAAACCGGTACATGGTTCCTCTCAACACCCGAGTATCGCAATTGGAAGGACCTAAAATTTAGCGTGGATGGAACAGATGATCCAAATACTCTCCAGGATAACTGGCTGCGACGAATGCTCTTAGTACAAGGTAGTTAATATATGTCTGTAGAATTCTTTAGGATCCTACAAGAGCTGAGGGTATTCTAGCAAAGCCTGGATGTGGGAAGACCTTTCTTTCTGGAACCATTATCGACGATCTATGCTTGGAGTCCGACAGACCCGTTGGCCCGGAAGAAATCCCTCCGACTACTGCGTTCTTTCATTTCAATTCCACAGATCCAATTTGTGGTAAGGCCGCGACGGATGCACTCCATGCAATAGCAACACAACTGATTCACGCTCATCGGAATCAACGGGTTACCATGGATGCTTTGGCCTTGCTATCAGAAAATAGGTTTAGTGACCAGCAGGCCTCGTACGATGACACAGTCGCTGTCCTAAGTTTTCTACTACAACAGTACCCGACCTTTATTGTTATTGATGGTATTGATGAATGTTCAGATATTCAGCTTCTGCTCACTACAATATCTGATATTGTTAGGGCCACAGATTGCAGAATTGCTCTTTTGAGCCGGCCCAATATCGACCTTCCACAGGAATATGGAGATTGTAGGCAAAGTGTGCCCTGGATATTTTCTCTCAACGAGGCTCATAATGTCGAGGATATCGGATCGTTCCTAGGAGCGAACCTCAATAATATGGTCAGAGAAGGACTATTCGGAAGCCAAGTCATCCAACAGTCAGCCCTCGAAGAACTTGCTCGGAGAGCAAATGGCATGTTTCTATGGGCCTCGTTATTTATAAAATACTTGAACTCCCCGACCCTCACACCATATGAAAGACACGCAGCTCTATCAAAACCAAAAATCTCGGAAGGACTTGACGCTCTGTATAATGAGATACTCAATATGCTTAGCCGGCGCCATGAAAGAGAAAGGGCAATTGCGGCTGACATATTTAAATGGTTGTCATGTGCGATTACGCCGCTGAACACGGCAGCACTCCATATGGCTCTTTCTATAGTACCTGGGCAACCAACATCTGATACTCCGTATATCCCGGAATTTCCGAACTCGATTTCGGTGATGACCTGTGGCTTGGTGGAGTCTGACCAGGATGGGAGAGTAAACTTTTCACACCTCTCTGTGAAGGCCCATCTCGAATCGAAGGAATGCAGCAATCCTGGATTTTCTCTCTATGATGCAAGTGCTGTCCACGCGCACCTTGCGGCTCGCTGTCTTTCATATCTCGCGCATGATGTTCCGAAGAAGCCACTTGAAGAGCTTGAGCCATTCGGATCAACTTGTAGGGCCTCAGGAACCACCGTAAGCTCGGGCGTATCTCTTCGAACCTTTCAATCAAATTCATCCGCGGACAGTGGATATAACAGCCAAGCCAGCCAGGATGATGAAATGCGTCTAGTAGAAAATGCCAATAGGAGAACCCTTGAGCTCTCTTTCCCATTGCTGCGATATGCATCACTTTTCTGGCCAGTTCATCTCAGCCGTAGTTTATCTCTTCCCCGACTAAACCATGAAGAAGGGAAACCTGCGCAATATCTCTCTACAATTCAACAGCCTCTCCAAAATCCTATCACACCTGAGATGAATCAGCAGCCTCACGATGAATGGATTCCCGTTCTTTCACAATTTCTCATCGATCGTCTTGCAGTCACCGTATGGGTTGAAGCTTCTTGGAGATACCATCTACCACCAAACCTCTCGCGCTTGGTACCTCTTGTTGAAGGTTCCAAGAAAAATATCTGGCCGCGGAGTATTGAGGGCCGAGAGCTTAGCTGGGTAATACTTGGCCTGAAACAGCTAGTAGAAGCGCTCAATGAGCTGCGTAGAGATCATAACGTTCACCTCAGAGCCAACCCGTCTCTCATATGGAAAAGAAACATTCAGTCTGCGACAGATGCTATGTTCTGGCCTGTTTGGGATCTAACCCCCGGCAATTGTGCCGACGCGCCCGAGGAAATGCAATACACCTGGACAAATTCTCACTGATGCCTATTAAATCGTTAGTGTCAATAGTTTTTAGGCGCACGCTGTGAATTGGACGGTCGGTTCCCGACGGTTACACAGTTGCGACTGGCTCTGCCGAGTATTCTCAGATATTTTACTGATATTTTGGAGTTGGGAAAGGCATTGATAACTCATGGACTGTCTGTATTTGTTTGTACTTCAGATATCTTTTTTCGTTATCTTCATCGTCGATTTTGGTTCCCTTCCTTTTCTTATTATCTAGAAAATCGAGCAGAAGAAGTCTATCGCTGGTAAGCGAGATTGGTATATCAGAGAGAGCCGGATTCTGGAGCATTTTCCTCTGAGAATGTTGTACAGTTGGTGACAGCGAGTTTGGTTTGGCTTTTGATACCATGGGGCATTGAAGTTATATTCGCATTTAAATTCAGCGCCTTTGCACAGGGGCTGTAGAAATGAGCCAAAAGTCATTTATGAAATGTAAATATCTATCTCAGGATCATAGTGAACTTGTCGAAATACTGGACCCTCGTCCCTTGAAGATACTGTATATTGCCAAGAAATCGCAACACTCGATATGCGATTGGCTAAAAGTCAGTTTTGAACTTCATGTCGCTGGTGTAACTAACAAACTCCCGAGTACTGAAGCTCTAGCTCCTGTTGCTAGTGTGTTTAAATCTTTTTTAAGGCTTACAGGGATCTTTTTATGTCGGGGGACAATATTCTGGCGCGTTGAAATCAACCCAACGCCCAATGCCATGAACGCGCCCTAAATATCAATCTCAAAATTACCGAAGAATCTACCTTCATGGCGCCACACACTCCTCTTGCTCTCATCACTTCCTACTCTTTTCTCCTCGCTATCGCTCTTATCGCCGTGCTAGCAATTACCCTTCGTCTGCTCACTCTCTTTCCATCTCATCGGCTCCCACCACCACAACGGCGCATCGGTACTCCAGCACGCCTGCTTGTTGTACTAGGTAGCGGCGGTCATACCGCCGAAATGCTAGCTGCACTCCGCGACCTAGACCCACGGAAATACACGCACAGGACATATGTGATTAGTTCCGGGGATGCGTTCAGCGCGGAGAAAGCCGTAGAATTTGAGAAGAAATTGGAACTGAAGGATGTGGCCAAGCAGCCTGACCAGCGGGCAGACACAAATGGGCAGATGCGGAAATGTAGCAGTAATCTTCAGACGTCAACAAGAGTTGCGGATGCTGCGCCAGCTAGTACGGGAAGCTACGACATTGCTATTGTACCTCGTGCACGGCGCATTCACCAATCTCTTCTGTCAACGCCTTTCTCAGCGCTGCGATGCTTGTGGGCGTGCTTTGGCATTCTCAGAGCTCCATCTATCACCACTACTGTTCCATTGCCTAAGTGGTCGGCAGCAGAGCTATACAACTATCCTGATCTTATCATCACCAATGGCCCCGCAACTGCTGTTATCATCATCCTTGCATCGCTGATCCTTCGGTTCTTTGACGTTAAGAGAGCGAATTCGCGGGGTAAGATGCGTACAATGTATCTGGAGAGCTGGGCGAGGGTGAAAAGGCTGAGTTTGAGCGGGAAGCTGTTGGTGAAGATTGTGGATCGATTTTTGGTGCAGTGGGAGGGTTTGCAGGGGGTTGGCGGAAGAGGTGAGTTTTTGGGAGTTCTTGTCTGATATGAGAAACGGGTTCATGTTCCCCGATTTTAACCTTGAGGAACCGTGTATTATATCATTGTAAGCGTTAGAGCGTAGGCGTCTAGATGAGTGGGAAAGTGAATCCTTGGATGGGATGGCCTTGGGATGGCCTGTTGTACAATGATACAATATCTACATATTCTACAAGAAACCAAGACCCCCAAGATGCTAAACATATTCCAATCATCAATTCCTATGCCATAGAATTTTGCTGCCTAGCCTTATTTGCCGCTATCACTTCCCCGATTCTCGCCAACATATCCTCTGTGAGCTGCGGCTCGCCCCTCTTCTCTTTCTCCTTTTTCTGCTTGATATGGAATTCCTGCAACGGCATCCGCATTTTGACCGCCAGGTTTTTCCTTGCCTCTGCCCCCTCATCTTCCTTCATCTTCCTTTCGACGTAGTCCTCATCATGCCTGGTCCGGAATTTGCTGTATTTGCCCCGCAATTCATCAATCACTGTTTCAGGGAACGGTGGAATTAGTAACGTTGGGACAAATGTTCGCTCTTCAACTGTGATGCGCAGTGTGTCATCTTCGTGATCCGTATGTTCGGGCTCTCCTTTAGCAGGCCAAGGGATTTCGATATTCGTGCCGGGAATGAACCGCTGCCAGGTTTCTTCCCTAGTGTGTTTGTCTTTCTTAAAATTACGGATCTCGACCTCATCAATAATAACATCGCGGAGCTCGCGGGTCCTTGGGTCACGGATGGTATGTACCAGGCGCACTTGGTCATAAAGGACTGGGACATCGGTTGGTGAAAGCGGTGATGGGTTGCTGTCAAGTGTGCGCTGCCATTCGTGGGTTCTCATGTAGGCCTTAGGACGAGAAATCGCAAGTTAGCATTTCTTGAAGAAAATAAAGTTTCGCAAGACTCAGCAGAAAGCTGTGTTACTGCAATGATATTCTTACTCGGTTCAAGCCTTCCACAGCGACTCTATCCGACTCCTTCCATGTCGTCATGACCATTCCTATCTTACCCTTGTCCTTCCCAGAGAGTAAAACAACTCGGTCACCTTCTGCAATATTCCACCTCTTCCTACGCAATTTTTCTGGTACCTCTATCGGCGCAATTTGCATTTGTTCTAGAGCACCGAATGTATCTGCGTCTTTCCCAAATACGCGATTAGGGGCTATAGGGCCCATCTCCCAATCCTGCCGCCTTGCTAGACGCGCCTCCCTGATTGCGGCCGCTTTCTGGCGGTTCTGTTCCGCGAGTTGTTGGCGGAAGACTTTACGGTCAACCTTCCATTCTTGCGTGGCTTTTGCGGCCTGTCTGCGCAATGCCTGACGATCAGCAGCTTTGGCGCGCTGGATTATCTTCTGCATTGCGACCGAAAACGAGAATATTCAAGTATAGGAAGGTTGAGGGAAGTCTTTGTGGTTTGACAGTGCTGAGAGACCTAATAGAGCGAATTGTGGTGTTCAGACATTGGAGATAATTGAATATAGAAGTGGAGTGAAACAATGATACTGCGATAAGAGAAGCTAGTTATGGAGCTCAACACTAAGGCCAATGATTCTCCTTGCGCTCTCTGTATAATTCTTAGTGGTGAACGCTCTCCCCAAAATCCTCTCGCTTCCAAGACTCCCGCTTCCGCGACCGCCCTCCGCCAACAATTGTGCCAGCGGATCGACTCCATTCTGTAAACATCTTTGAGCAGCATGCCTGCATTATTGCGACGCAATCTGGCATGTTTTTATTGCGGTCGCCGCTCTGCAAAGAAGCAGACGGGCCAGATTCGGCAATGGCAATGCGAAAACTGCGAAGCTGTGAATTATCTGGATGAAGTATGCCTGGAAGGCCTCCAACTATCTGCTCTTGCTAACATTCATCTAGAAAGGCCAGATCACAGACCCTCCCGCCATCCAGACACCGAAAGCTCCAGTTCAGTATGCACATACCGTACCTCGTGCGACTTCCCCAGAGCTGGGCTCTCCGGATGAAACACTGTTCTGCCAGGCCTGCCAAAAGAATCAATACCTTCTCACCCAAGCTCTAGCAGAGTATCTTCCTCCTCAGAACGATCCGAAATATGCCGAATATGAAACCTCCATTTCACAATACCGGCGGAGCTTAGAAGAGCGTTACCCTCAAGTATGCGTCAACTGCGCGCCCCGAGTGCGACAACGGATCAGAGCTGCCGGTTACGCAGCGAAGACAGATCATTTGCGCCGCATGATGCAGCGTACAAAACATGGAAGTGTTCCATCTAGGAAAGAAGGATGGGGTTGGCGCAATGTGCTGGTATTCCTGGGTGGACAGGCATATGCAATAAGCATTATCCTTAGTCTCATATGGCACATCTTTGGAGTATTTCTGAATCCAATTCCGGAATATGGAATGAGACCTGCAGAGACTCCTGGGCCCAGAATTTGTCTTACACAGGCTGTGAGGGATCAGGAGGTCGAGCAGGCTTGTTTCTCTTCTATGGTACCTTTGGCAAAGGATGGACTTATGCTTGGAATTTTCTCGTTTTGGTGGAACAATAGATTGAACGAGAAAGTAAAAGGTTCTGGAGGGCGCATGGTTGGATTGAGTGCCCATCTCAAGTTCCAAATGGTTGTTCTGGCAGTCAGGGCTACCGGCATCTGGTGTTTGCAAGAAGTGGGGACTATAAAACTTGCGTTGCAAGTTTTCAGAGCCGCCCACTTATTTATGATCATCTTCACTATCATCGTAAGCCTCTTTCACTAATTTCTGTAGATAGTGCTAACGAAAAAATAGACAACTTTCATCTCATTCCGACTCGTCAAGATAGACCATACGCCCAACTTCTCCTTCAACCAAACCATCGAGCCTCTTCTCCCTGAAGCGCCCAATAGCCAACTTCAAAATGGCACTCCGAGACCCCCAGGCTCCAGCTTCGACACTATAGTTAGTTCCTTCGGCTCCTCATTTCCTATATCAAGTCTTGCACCTGCTCCATCCACGGCCATTCAATATCCACCATCGCCAACCATCACCGCTACCGAAAGCAATGTCTCTGACACGGAAACCGAGGCAACGGCAACAGACCTCTATGATCAAGATAACTCCATGGACTGGACACCAACTCGCGTATCACCTTTTCAACCTCGCCGCGCAGTCCGTTCAGGTGCTCAACTCGGGCAATCACCTCAGCAACCTCAGCAACCCCAGCAACTAAGTCAGGCTTTACCCTCTCCATTCTACGGCGTCCTCCCACCCGCTCCCAAAGCTCCTGCACACAAGATCTCCAATCCATTCCCGCAACCTGTGTTTAAGAAGGCGTCTCTCACATCCCAGAAAGATTTTTTCTCGAAGATGATGGTGTCGCAAGGAGAGCCCAAATCCGAAGGAACTAGTTTCGGTTCTAAAGCAAACGGACGATCAAAGAGGGAAATGCAGCTTGGGGAAGCTAAATTCCAGCTCAAAGAGGAGCCTAGAGATACTGGACTAGAAGCGATGTTTGACTCCGTCTTCTCTATCAAAGACGACCCAGCCGAGGTTAGGGCTACAGAAATGCAGGCGAAGAGACAAGGCGAGGTAGAAGAAGAGAGTAGGCTATGGGCATTCGGGCAGATGATCCTGGTTGGTTGCCTGCCTATTGCTATCGGCGCCACGGTTGTACTATGGAAAGGATGGTACTAAGAAATGTCTTTCGTTTTGTGATATATATGTTGGGAAGACTTACTGTTTTGAAAGCATCGCGGGTCGGTTTGCATGGCATGGAATGGCGTTTTTCTTTTGTTAGTACAATACCCTGAGTAGAGGTAGAACATATCTGAGTAGAATATCACTCAAGATGTAGTTCTCATTGTCTTCGTTGAGGGGAACGGTTTTCCAATTGGAGCTTCATTTTGTGTTCCTCCGCTTGTCCGAGCAATCTTCGACCACCGTAACTCCAAAAATGGCGCCTGAAAGGTTAGATTTCTCTAACTAACCATCTATCAAGCTTCATGCATCGCATACAATCCCGAGAGAAAAATCCCAATGAAGTTTGAACCACGCCACGGACTATTTCCCATTCATCTTCATAACAGCGAGAGCACGCCTACGACCTAGGCTTTTCCTTCTTCTCCTTCCACAGCGCTGAGAGACCGACACCGGACACCTTGACGACCTTGAACCGCACACCGGGAATATCACCCTTGGCTTTGCCCTTACGACCGAAACCAGCGAGGAGGACTTCGTCGTTCTCGTCTACGAAGTTCAAGCAACCGTCATTTGGCACTACAAATCTGTCAGCGTCTGGCCTTAACAATTGCACAACCTTCATTCCCCAATATCCATGCAATCCCATCCAATCCCGCCACCCATATCACAATGCTACATTGACGAGATTGACGTACCGAAAGCGGTGACCTTCTTTCCGTTCTTGATCAACTGCACCCTGACACACTTCCGAATAGCAGAGTTTGGCTGCTTAGCCTCGACACCAACCTTCTCGAGGACAATGCCCTTTGCGTGTGAGGAACCACCGAAGGGAGAGGACTTATAGGCCGTGCCGAGCAGGCGCTTCTTGAAGGACAGGTCGGCCCAGCGGCCCTCGCGGCGATGGTTGCGCAGCTTGCGGGCCGCGTTGAGACCTCTTGGCTTGCCTTTACCCATGATTGCTGGTGTTGCAGGTTAGCGAGGCGCTGGAGACCGGGGATTGAAGGGGAGATTGAGGCTGTAGAGAGTGACAGGAGGATGTTGAGTGAAGGCGTACCGATTTATGTGATGATCGCGGTATGAGTTGTGATGGAGTCGACTTCGTTCGAGATTTAGTCGTCGATACAGAAAATACTCCAGTAGACTTGTGTGCTGGTGAGAGGTCGCAAGCGAGAACGGCTTTTCCCGATGCGGCCCATCTTATCTAATCAGCTACCCCTCCACCAATCATTTGCCAAACCAACGCCAGCCAAATACCTCCACCACCAAACATGTAAATAAATATACAGCGAGCCCGAAGCACAATGACCTCTACCACTCCTATAACTAAGACTACGTCGAACCGCCTCCCGGCCCCCTCCCTCTTCGTCGGCCCCCCTTCCCGCAATGCCTCCAACACCTCCCTCCTCCCACCCCCCACCACCTCGCCCTCCACCCGCGCCCCTCTCGTCCGCCAACGCTCCCTCCTCAGCGACCCGAAACGCAGCGACGCCGCCGACCGCACCGATGCGGGGCCCGCCGCCACCGGGCCCTTCGCGCGGCGGCAGCAGCAGCAGCAACAGCAGCAGCAGCAGCACGTGGAGCAGCAAAGCAACGAGCGCACGGATGCCATCTGGGCCGAGATGCAGAACACGCTGGAGGAGGTGGAGCTGAGCGCGACGAGCAGCACGCACGTGTTCGCGCCGGCGCACTCGCGCGCGCTGGACGAGCTGCGCGCGGCCCAGATCGCGCTCGCGAAGGCGTGGGCGCGCAGCGAGGCCGACGAGGAGGGCCAGGCGGACGAGGAGAGGGCCGCGGCGGCGCGCGGGCAGGAGGCGGGGCTGGGGCTGGGGCTGGGGCTGGGCGCGACGAATATTTTGGCGGCGGATCGTGCGGAGAAGATGGCGGGTGTGGGCGCCGCGGCGCCGGCGGCTGGGGGTGCGAAGCCGGCGAGTGAGCGGACGCAGTTGGAGGAGGAGACGGAGAAGGATATTGAGCTGAGTCGGAAGAGGAGGGAGGCTAATGATCGGTATTTTCAGCGTGTGAATACCGGGGTTTTGGAGGTGGTGGCGAAGCTTGAGGAGGTGGCTAAGGCTATGAAGGGAGTGGAACAGGAGAGTAAGGAGATTTGGAGAGATGGGGAGAGTATTGATACTGCGAGTGTCACTTGAGGAGATGTACGGGGATTTGCTATACGATTGATGCTCTGGAAGAGCTCATGGAGAGCGGAAGCCTTAGACGATTCGGCCTCGTAGCGTCTGCAGTCCCGCCTACGATGTGCTTAGGCTCCCTAGACTTTGCTACTATCAGTGATTTGCAGCTAGCACAGCGGATGGATATGGTTACCTCAGCTAGATGGTGGGTCAGCACAGAACTATCACAACCACAAAGGTATTGGAAGGACAAAATTGGTGACATTGCTCAATAAGAATCAATATCCAGCTAAATGCATAGTGTTAGGCTCTATCAAGAGTCTTTAGTTTAGGGATGATAGCAAGAATATGAAGCAATAGAATTATATCAAGATGTTAGCATTCCAGCTTCTCCTCAGGCTAGTCTGTTGAATGGATATCAATTTTATTCTATCCAAATTACCTCTATCTCTCTTCTCTTTTACCCTTTTCTCTTCCATCTCTAAACCAAAACAATTACAGCAAATACCGATAATCTGGGCTCAAATCCCCCATCTCTGTCTTTTCGTACTCCGTTAGTCCTAAATCCGTCGGTGACCTTTCCCTCCTCCGATTTTGCCAGTAGCACATGGCAAAATAGATCACGCAGCTGATGCCGCTGAGACACACAAACGCAATGCATATGCTATATCCCGTGATATACTTAGGTGCATCCTTCGCTAAGAACGCGTACACGGCAATAATACCTCCAATATTGCCGAACCCAATCTGCCACGCGGTTCCCACAGCACGCCGGTGATGCCCACCAAGATTCATATTAAACCAGCATATAACGACTGGCATAGCGGAGTATGTACCCATGGCGACGAGGAAGAGAGCTCCATATTGCAGATGCTTGCGGTTGTGGACGGCGATAAGGATGGCAAAACCTGTGATGCAGACGCAGATAGGAAGTAGCGTAAAGAAGAAACGATGTCGTGTTTTATCACTGGCGTATGCGATGATCATGGCGAAAGCAAAGGCGGCAGCCCATGGTGGTACGCTATGCAGCTGTGTCTCGATGGCCGAATATCCATACGACTTTATAATTCCGGGAGAAAAATAGGCGTAGCCATACGCGGGTACGATCAAGCCAAAGTACATAAAGCCGCCTACGAAGATCTTAGGATCCTTAAAAACGTTACCGATATCCCTAAGCGTGATTCGTCGCTCGGCGGCCGAACGACCCTGGTCTTCACGAAGTCGAGACCGGATGAACGCGCGCTCCGAGGGCTGCAGCCATTTGGCTTCTTCAGGGAAGCTGGGGAGCAGGAAGAAGAAGAATAGCGAGACAACGCAGGTTAGTGTGCCTTCAAGGATGAAGATCCACCTCCAGCCGCGATAGCCTCGCATCCCATCCATCTTTCCAATTGCAGATGCGAGAAGACCACCAAATGCGCCAGCAAGCGTCGTGCTGCTAAAGAAGAAGCTAAAACGGCGTTGTGCTTCATGGCGGCGATACCACATCCCGATCAAGTAGAGGCCTGTAAGGTTGTTAATGGACGGCAATGGCGGTAATTTCACTAATATTGTAGGAACTTACATCCTGGAAACATGCCCGTTTCACACAAGCCGAGGAAGAAACCTGGTTGAAAAGTAAGAGGCTGGAATTATGCTTAACTGGTGCATAAGACATACGGGTAGCTAGTAAGCCGCTGTAACTGTGGACCAGTCCTTGACATATGGTGACGAGGCCAAAGAAGAACATGCATGATGATACTAAATTTTTCTCAGCCCATGTAATATTAAGATTTATTGTTATTCATCACTTACACCAGATGTGCGGCTTCAATTTCTTCAGGAGAACGTTGGATGGGATCTCGAAGAGCACGTATGGGACGAAAAATATAACAAGTGCAGTGTTGTATTTATCCCCAGTAGCGATATGAAGGTCGGTAGAGAGACCGAAGATGTTTGCATTTGAGATATTTACTCTGTGCGCCCATTTGTTAATTGATAAAAGCCCAATTACGAAGTTGGTCAAAAGTTCGAACAAGGATATCTTACCGGTCCAGAAATGCCAACAAGTACATAATACAAAGGAATGGTATGACATGCAAATCGATCTTGGCTACCAATTTGCGCTCCGTGGTATGCGGCGGACAGGGAATAGGCGTCCCATCATCGTATTCGAGACCCATCTCATCTTGCGTATGGTTATACTCCGGAACAGGGTCCTCCGCGCCCTCCTGTACCTTTCCTTTCTCTGGCATGACTGTATCAGAGAGGGATTCAATGGAAGCAGGACAAGGTGTTGACTTACTTTCGCTGCGAAAATGCATATTGAACGGACGGGCAGGTAAGGCCGAGGACACAACAAGCTTGGAAGCTCGACCGGCGGTAGCCGGATTTTAAGAGCAAAACTATTCATAAAGGGTCATCCCTGGCGCGTCGATCTTGGGCCGATTTTAGTAATTCTCGACGCTACCTCAACACCCCCTCGCGCGCCATCGCCCCGATCCGAGCTTTTGGGAAACATTTCCTGTGTGTTTTGCCCCGCACCTCCCTGTAAATTAATGCTGTTGTAAGCCCACTAAGCCGGCCAAAGCGCGCCACTTGATTTTTTGGGGACTGATGGCACCGGGTGCCTGGACGTTGCGCGTTTGGAAGAAGAGCCGGTCCCCAAGTGCTGTCTTGCAAGTTAAAATAAAGTGCAGATTATCCACCGAATAACGAGACTCGAAAACTCGCAAAAAAACCTGTGGCTCCACCCAACCTTGTGCTGACGTGAGAAGGGGTCTTTACAGCAGCCAATACAAATGATATTATTAAGGTGTCGAGGTCAGAACAGAAGAGTCGAGGTCAGAGGTGCAGAGGTGCCGACAAACCGAATGAGTAATAAGCATTGTGGCTTTTCAGTAGAGAGACTTGGACATGCAAGGCAGCGGCTGATGCCCCAGGCTAATAGTTCTTGGGGCTTAGGGCTAGCAGAGTCGCGGGGACGGGGCTTTTGCCTTGTCTTAGCATCCAGCAGATCCCAACACCATAATTGCATCATACGACAGCCTATCCATTGTCCAGCCCGTGGCGGGGATGCGGATTACTCCCCGACGCCTGCACGCCTCAAGCCATTGTTAACTTTGTCCTAAGATCGATATGCTTCGGCCAATCGGAGCTTGCCCGTTATGGGTGGTTGGTTGATGAATCTTCTGGTCTCCTCGCCTTTCCACGTCTTCCTGTTCTTCCTCGACCGACCATCCTTTGCCATTTAGTACTACACAGTCATTTGAATAGATCAATATGCCACAATATTCTCGTCCCAATGTCGCTTTCCAAGTTGCACCTCAAGCTCCCTCTATCGCCAACAAGAAATTCAACACTTCGACCGATGTACTTGATTTCAGAGCAACCCGTCATCTACCACGTAGCCAGGGCTCTGGAGCGGCTTCTAATGGCCCTGCCAACTCAACTGACTGTCAAGCTTTAAAGAGAAAGGCTGATGCAACAACTAAGCTACACCAGAACGTTAAAGAGTCCAAGGATATCTTGGTAAATACGTCCAAAACATGCACTTCAATATCAACGAAGAAGGCAGCGATACCCAAAACCCGACCGCATGCTGGTGGACCGACCAAACTTCGTGCGAGTAGGCCTGTGAAAGCAGTGTTGTGCGCAGATCTGTGGCCAATTATTTTCCAGTACAGCGAATCATCAGTTCTTCTGTATATGAAAGACGTTGCCCCGCTGTTCCGCGAGATTCTGGGAAAGAAATCAGTGTGGAAAGAAAGCAGAGTGTATAATTATGGCGATGAGATCCCGCCGCCTATCCCTGGACTAGAAGAATGGCAGTATGCGGATCTCCGTCATGGACAAGGTTGCATGGGCTGTAAGAAAGAGAGGACTCGAAAGACGTACTGGGCTTTCCTTAGACGATGGTGCAAAGCCTGTTTGCATTCTAGAATTGTTGGGGTGCGTAGTATTGATTTTAAAATTCCTTCTTACTTTTGGGTAACTAAATCTGTCCTCGATGTGTAGGAGATGGATGCTATTACCATGCTGCGAGACTCGGTTGGAAACGACTTATCCGAACTACTCCGCTGCATTCCATCCGCAACAGTAGATTCCTGGGGCAATTACGTCAAAGCTGGAGAGGCTGATCTTCAATTTCACCGTACCGTTTATCTGCGATCCGATGTCTGCGCCATCCTCGCAGAACTCCATAGTGTGTTCGGTAAGAACGGCGAGCCTTGGTCAAAAGACCATCTTAGTGAGTGGTTTAACGATAAAGAGAAAGAGAGTAAAGGGCATCTAAAATTCTCCGAGCAGCTAGAAAACTGGGAGAAGAGTAACAGAGGAGCAAAACAAACCAGCTACAGGGATAAAAAAGAGGATCGGGAGGTGTTTTTCACCGCACACGCCTCAGCAATGACACCACCTCTCCTTAAACCAGTTTTGGAGCTTTGTAAGGCCTACCAACGAGCAATTCGGATTCCAAAAAGACCAAACATGGTAGCTTGGGGCTATTTAAAGCCGAAATTGGAGCATGAGAGAGCAGGAGCTGAAGAGATAGTGCGGAAAAGGACAAAGCAGTCTTCGAAAGGGTTTTGAGCTACTAGTTGGTATGGCTCCACTTGGCCGTTAGTCCATTGTATAGTCATCGGGTCAAAAGAACAGATTCATGATAATAACTAGCATACGCTTGATGCCAAGACAGTTACTGCACTGCCTTATAAAACTCTTCTAGGACTATCAGGATGTAAACAGAGTTCAAATAGCCCTGGCAGGACACCAAGCTGCCGGGTCTGGCTCAGGTGTTGTAGTAGCTATGGAAATGGCATCGGACTGCGTGTATTACTTCAAATCAGCAAACGCCACGAGAAGGCGCCTATCCCTTAACCCGTTGGAGTCCTACGCTGAGGTCGCTTAAATTCACGACTAGATTTCATTGGGTGTCTTTTGCTAATCCAGATACTTTAATTGGCTGATAATCGTTGGACGAATTTCAACGGGCTAAGGGATAAGGTGGCATGAAGATAAGCTCGCCTGGTACACCCAAGAACTGGAATTAATACACTCATCATTGCAACATGATTCTGTTGATTAGTCTGGCATGACGATGCAGAACCCTATTTACTTACCACTTATGTCTACTACCGTCACTGTGACAAAATGGTACTACTCATTTTTAAATACTTCTAGTAATCATTTAGTGTCGGAATGTTAATCACGTGACGTGGTCACGAGACCACGAAGCGAGACTAGCTAATCTGACCTTGGAGCAACCCCTTACTTCTAGACATCATCAAACAATAACTACCAACTTCAACACCGCATA
>Ga0307507_10000730_pt1 | contig 72242 bp, 70 predicted proteins | sample 7_EM_MG_FD_207223 | JGI IMG/M metagenome (GOLD analysis project Ga0307507, IMG submission 207223) | Populus trichocarpa ectomycorrhiza microbial communities from riparian zone in the Pacific Northwest, United States - 7_EM | ecosystem: Host-associated > Plants > Roots > Unclassified | place... | reverse complement strand
AGAGGAGGGATCTGAACAAGTATAGTGCCGCAAGGGAGTCGCCAAAGAGGGAAGAGGCCTGCATGGAATTTTTTTATACAATGTCATTATACCGATAAATTTCTGAAATTTACAGACTCTTTGTGCCCGCTTCGGGCCCTCGACGTTAGCTAACAGCTAATGCTTCAAGTTTCCAGGAGATTGTACAGGGATATGGGCTTTGAGGATACCGGTATAGTATCAATGCTATTCCATCAGTCCATCAAGGAACCCGAGGCGGAACTGGGCGGAGGTGTTAAACTTCGCCCGTTATCGGAAAGGGCACGTGACCGGCTTTGGGGGACTTTTTGATGATTTTTGGGGTTTGATTAATTTTTTGCTAGCTCCACGAAACTTCAACTGGGAGCGCGGTATCGCGAATTGAGTTTTGCCTAGGTATAGGGGCGCTACGGTAAGGTCGTTGTTGTTCAAGCTGGTTTGAGAACTCTTGGTTCTGAGACTTGTCACTTTCTATTATCCTTTCTTTCCTTGCTTTTAGAGGAGCAGACTCCAACCAACCGAATAACTAACCCCACAGGGGCTTTTTTATGAGCCTTATTAATAGATAGCCTACCGTCAGAAATTTACAGAAGTTGATGAAGGCTGTCAAAGAATGACTTCGAGCCTTGAACCTGGCAAATGATTTCGCCCAGCCCACCCGGGTGGCGGAACCCCTGCCGGTCGCCACGTCTCCCATGCCCCACGTTCGTCCACGAAGTTCCATCCCACCAAGAATTTCCACCACCCCATCAGATCAAACCTAGCTGCCATACCGCTGTTGCCAAAAAACTTTATCACAACAGCACCTCGAAAACACCTCCCCCCCACACAAACCATATTTTAAGATGTCTTCGACCTTCGTCGATTCGGATCTCGACCCGCTCGAACCCACTCTCCAATCCATTCTCGACCAGAAGAGCCTACGATGGATTTTTGTCGGTGGAAAGGGTGGGGTCGGAAAGACTACTACTTCTTGCTCCCTAGCTATCCAGCTTGCTAAAGTCCGGGAGAGTGTTCTGCTGATATCTACGGATCCCGCACACAACCTAAGTGATGCCTTTAATCAGAAGTTTGGCAAGGAAGCGAGGAAGGTTGAGGGGTTTGAAAATTTGAGTGCTATGGAGATTGATCCGAATGGTAGCATGCAGGAGCTGATTGAAGGAGGTGAGCTCAGGATACTTTTTCTGCAATAATGATACATTTGTTTCCGGTTGTCTGACGTCCGCTCTAGCTGAAGGCTCGCAAAATCCACTGGGGAACATGATGCAAGATCTTGCTTTTACTGTATGTTGTCATCTTCCACTTTCAGCGAAAGATCGTCGGGGCTGACGGATTACTTTCAGATACCTGGAGTAGACGAAGCTATGTCCTTTGCCGAAGTTTTGAAGCAGGTCAAGTCCCTCTCGTACTCGACTATTGTTTTCGATACCGCTCCTACTGGCCATACCCTACGCTTCCTCCAGTTTCCTGCGGTACTGGAGAAGGCTCTATCGAAGATCTCTCAATTGAGTGGAAAGTTCGGACCGATGCTTAACGGTATTCTAGGAGCTCAGGGTGGGCCAGGTGGTGTCGATGAGATGATGCAGAAAATGGAAGGTATGAGGGAGGTTATTGGTGAAGTTTCCAAGCAGTTCAAAGATCCTGACCTTACTACGTGAGTACACTCCCCCCACTGTTGGTGAAGGCGGTGGAGTTAGCCTAGGCTACATTAAGGGTATCTGACCTTGGTAATAGCTTCATCTGTGTTTGTATTCCAGAGTTCCTTTCCCTATATGAGACCGAGCGTATGATCCAAGAACTCAACAACTACCAGATTGACACACATAGCATCGTTGTCAATCAGCTCCTCTTCCCTCAAAAAGGCTCTACCTGCGAGCAATGCACCGCTAGACGACGGATGCAAAAGAAATATCTCGAACAAATTGAGGAACTTTATGATGAGGACTTTAACGTTGTTAAGTGCCCGCTGCTTGTAGAGGAGGTTAGGGGGAGCGATAAACTGAGAAAGTTCTCGGAGATGCTGGTTAAAGCCTACGAGCCTCCGGCGGAAGATTAAAGAGGCTGCAGTTAGTTTAATAAGGAGATGGATGTTGCACACACTATGTCATTTCGCCGGGAGTTTGTCTAATGTCAGAATGCCTCTCTAGTTTATAGATGAAGAGGATGGCGCGCAGATCCCTGTGGTCTCGTATGTTGATGTCGAATAAATAGTTTACCATTGTCCTTGTTCTCTTCAAAGCTCTACATAGCAGAACCCCTGTAGAGACCCCATGTGATTTGTTCAAACGCAGGTGCTTTTGAGCCCCTGCTACCAAAGAACTCCTCCGTATGCGTCCAGGAATGCCGGAAAAACTCGTATCACTAGGGGCATGCAAAAATTGAACATTAATTTTGATCTTTGGAAAAAGTCTCACGGGATCTGTGACTGTAAGACACGAGGGTTATACTGAGGGGCATATATCCTGTTGCGTAACCCATCTAGATAGGGTGGGTGAGTGTTAAGTCACGAATTGTCACTCGTAAACAACCTGAATAGCTCGAGTTCAAATTCGGCTAAACTTCGGCCGCTGCAAAAAGATTATTTAGAAGGGTATAGATACCAAGAGAGCGGTCAGCTCCTAAGAGGGCTCTCTACCTTAGTCGCCGAATATCTTCGCTACGGGGTTCGTCAGCATATTGAGTGATTTCCGGGCGGTTTCCCACGATGACGAAGAGTCCAACAGTGATAAAGTTGCCCCTAAAAACGCTAAAGTGTGTTCGTGGGCGAGCGAAAGCCTTGCGCGGCCTTCCCTCGCCAGACGCCCTGTTTCAGGCGGCCCATATAAGGCTTCTCGCGCCCTCTTCCTCGCCCTAGGTCCCTTACCTTCTGCCTCACTCCTGTCTTTCATTCATTTCAACTACCGCCAGCTGTTGAGTTACACAATCCCCATATACCCGGGCTGTGCTACACACTCTGCATATTCTGTGTTGCGAAAAGGTTGGGCTAAGATTCGCTCCCGGTTCCAGAGATTGAGGGTTGGACTCAGCTCAGCCTCGATGTTAGTAGTGGGTACTACCCCACGCTAGAGTACCTACGTTGGCAATGTACGATGTCTTTAGGTAGCTAACGGTGCTAGCTCTAGTTGTGGATCTCGATGGATATCTTAGATAACTTCAGTGGTCATAACGTGTCACTCGCAAAACTGAAAACTCCCACGAACCGTGAGTGTTATATGACCTCCACTATTTACAATTCTGCTCCGCAGAGCATAAAAATCTAACGGGCACGGATATTGCATCCAAGCCCACCTGACCATTCCTTTACGGGTATTTCAGACTTTGAAGAGGAATTTTTCGAAAATGGTGTCCAAAAACTCGATTACCTTCACTCCCGAACTTTCCCGCACTGACCCGAACAAAACACATTGGCAAACACAGTACAACCTCAAAGGGCTGTTCGCCCGGGGCTTGTACGGGCGCGTGCGGAGGCAGAGGAGATTCTTATGGCCCAGAATTCATTCAGGCAATTAGGCAACACTATTATGCTTTTCGATTAAGCGTCGCCTAGCCGCGGGGTATGTGTAGTGGCGCAGTCAAAAAGTATGGATACCCGAGCAAAGCTAATGTGTTGTTTCTAAGTCAAAAATGTTCTTGAAGCCATTGGGGGGCGATAGAGGAATCTCCCACCATGATATTCTTCCGGCTCCTGCTTTGCCGGCATGATCCACCACTCCTTCTATTGTGCTACACGGAGCGTTAAATATATTGGATCCCAGTTGGTAGCATGAGGGAATCCATGCAAATGCCACAGCAAACCGGACGAATCATGGTGCTCATCGCCTACCACGGGTTCGGTTGAATCTTTGAACTTCGACCATGGGCAGTGATGATACGAAATCAATTCTTGTGATTACAACGGCACCAAACACCTAGCAGGGTGTGCGCAGGAGCTCTTACACCTCACTTTGGATGTCATAACATCTTCCCCAGATTTTGTTTTTAAGTTTTCAAACATTCCAACCATCAATTTTTCATGCATTCAGGGAAAGACAGCGAGTGCTTACCTCAGACCATAGGCGAGACATGGTCATCCCCGTTCGGTTAAAGGATAAAACTGCCGGTGCCGGCATTCCTCCAACCAGAGCCGCAAAGGCCGTGCGCGTCTTGAACGTTGAAAAAAAGCAAAGAGAATTCAAGCCCCTCCAGGATGTTCCCCACGGTTACTGTTATCAAATCATGGGTACCGGTTTCGGGTCTTGGGTGAATTCGGTTGGATTAATTGATTATCATCTTGATATTGCATCGGTTCTCTGCGGCCCTCCCTCTGACCAGTTTCTCAAGAGCAAAAAATAATAAGATAATGCAAAGTCAACCGGGGTGTGGTGAGTTGTGTGAGTGAGTGGTGAGCTGTGAGCTGTGAGGGGCTTATCTGGTGTTTATTCATACGCGGCGAAGCATATAATAAGATTGAAGCAAGAGACTGGATAAAAGGAAGGGAAAAAGAAAAGTTTATGAGGAGGAGCTCTAAATGCCTATACCGCTTGTTTGGAAATTTATAGAGGGTGTTCTCCAAATTGAGCGCTTTCCTGTGCTTGCAAGAGGATTTGCCATTGGGGGCGCAAGTTGACACCGGAAGAAAGAAGAAGGGTGCTGAGGTATCATTGGTGCTTTTCCCCTTTTTTTCTTTTTTTTTTCTTTAGGGAATAGGTTAGAGAAGATGGGCAACATTGAAATAGAGTTTAACCTTGTGTCAACCATTAATATAGTTTTTTTCACTCACAATTCGTCTACCGGGTGCAAGGCAAAGGATAGAGCCCGTGGAGGTAGGAGTGGGTTTTTACTCCTGCGTGCAGCAGCAGCACCACTAAGGCCTCCTAACTCCATTAAACCTTCCAAGTATCGCTCTATCCCCACGTTTCTTATCACTCTTTTCAACTTTCAAGCTTTCCCACACCGCATGGTATGATATGATAGTAATGTGCACATTTGACCAATTCTCTAAACTCGGAGCTTGTTTCGTGCTTAGTTGTCCCACTTTTTATCATTATTACTGTTATTTGAAATGTAATGCACACCATTGTCTGTCAAACTTGAACTCTTCCCCCCCGCAGATTACCCCGGACACCCACTTACCTGTCAAACGTTACTTGCCTGCCTGCCTGCCTGCCTGCCTGAGGGTAAAGGTAACGTAATGTATGGTACGGCGTTACAACCGCGCCGTGCCCTATATTATAATCGGGCCCTTTTTCCTTCTACGCCAGCCTGCGCTCATCTCTCTTTCACACACACACTCAGACACATACATCCGTACGGCTTGGGGGGCTTTTTTTCTCTTTTTTTCTTTTTCTTTTCCCCTTTCTTCTTCCCTTCAGGCCTACGATTGATATCGTATAAATATTTGGATACCGGTTCCTCATCCTCCTCCTCTTCGACACAAGGAGTTTTTTTTTTTTTTTGAAAATAAACTGCCAACAGCAACAACGAAAATGGAAAGCAACACCAGGAGAAAGGTGGTACCAATTATAATCCCACCGACATACCCCTATCCCCTCCCGCCACCACAGGAGGAGTTTACGCCGCCGATAACTCCCTATTCACTGACTTCCTCCTGGGGCACATCTCAAGACTCGACAACATTACTAAATGCAATCCCACCGCTACCACCACCAAGTGCCGACGTGCCAACGGCCCCATCGATCATCCAGCAACGGCAATTGCTCCTCGGCGAGGGTGCATGGTCGAAAGTTTATGCCATCCGCTCTCACAATATAGCGGTGAAGACGCCGTCCGCGCCCACCAGCCGAGAAGTGATCGAGAAGGAGGCCAAGATATTGCACTACTTGACTACGGCCCTTCCGGACCTGAAGATTGCGCGGTTCCGCGGGTTTGATGTTGCCTCGTCGTCGTTGTTCATGGAGTTGGTTAGTATGGGGACGTTGGAGAGCTTTGTTGAGCGGAAGGCGCGGGACTTGGCTGTGGAGAGGGAGGAAGGGGGGAATGTCATGGCGAATATGAGGAGGCCGGTTGTTGGGATGGGGCAGTGGTTGTTCCTGGCTGAGCGTTTGGCCGGGGTGTTCTCCCGCCTTAAAGAGGTGGGGGTTGTTCACGGGGACGTCAAGTGGAGTAATATCCTCCTGCGGGAATTTCGTCCCGTTAATGGCAATCTCGAGGATGCGGCGTGGGCCTCTTGCAGGACGAAACTGTATGAGCCTGTTGTGGTAGACTTCTCCTCTGGACATTTCCACCTCGACGGTGGGGAGTTGCCTGAGGCCGTGAATGCGGTTACTACTTCCTTCTGTGCACCCGAGCTTCTCGAGTCGTTCATTTCTAGGCCCTCAACTTCTAGTTCACAGGTTACGCCGCCGGTTACTCCGACTTCTAGTTCCAGAGCCTCGGCGGCGGTGACGGCTCCGCATCCGCTGCCGACGTTCCAGTCGGATTTGTACTCTGCTGCTTTGTGTCTCCTGGCCGCGGCTATCGGGAGTGAGGTGTATAGGAATGCGGGCAAATTTGTAGGCATATATGTACGCCAAGGAAACCCGATTGGATGGGTAAGGGGTGATGAGCGGGGGTTGAGGATTGGCAGGGGGTGTGTAGTGTTGGATGTGCTGAAGGATTGCTTCGGGAAGGTTGCGGAGGAGAGGGTTGATGTTGGAGTTGTTGGTAGAAAAGCTGCCGGATGGAGGGAAGGATGGCTGGGTGGGGGGCAGGATAATCCGAGGTGGGGGTGTTGAAGGGGGGTGGGGTTTGAGTTGTATTATTAGTGCTTTCTTTTCTTTTGTTGTATTTTTCACTTGCATGGATTGCTATATACTATTAGACTGCATACGGTTGGGTTGGGGTAGGATTTTCCTCCGGCATGTTCTGAACTCTTGGTTCGTTCTCCCGTTGGATGGGTGTTTTCGGATATCAATATATGACACCGGGAATAGAACTTAGGTTTCATTAGGTTTTGGAGTGCTTGTGTATACTACTTTGTCTGTCTGTCTTCAACTATTATAGTTATATATTCTATGTAGACGTTAGATGTTAGCATAGTTGCTCAAACAGGAGGCACTGTATCATGATAGCGAGCAGGGAGCAATATCGGTACTGTACTTGTAGATGGGTGGTGCCGAACTCCCCTAACCCATCCCACAGGCCACGATTCAGTGCAAGGGGGGAACATCTCGGGAAAATGAAGGCGAAGCGACAGCAGACGAGAAGAAAAAAAGGGCAACCCACAGATTCGCCTACCCATGATGGATACCCAGCCAACATGATACTACGAGAAAAGCCTATGCCTATGCCTATCATACAACGAATTGAAGGATGGCAAAATAGCCTCTCTTTTCAATCAACCCAGGGAATCGGCCTCCAACCTCCCCTTCACCCCCTTCTCGTACTTCCCTAGATTAATTCCACCAGCCGACCAGAGTGCTATAGCCATGACCAACACCCCTTCCCCTTCCCCTTCCTGGGTATCCCCAATGGCGTTAACCCACTCCCCATCCCTCAAAGCTCCCATGGAAAGCGAACTCGTCAGTAGCGAGATGTCAGTCTTTATCAGGACCGACGAAGGAGGGTGAGATAGGCTTAATTGGGCGTTTATCATATCATAGGAAGCTATGCTGTTAAGTATGTTTATTAATTTGAGCTGTTTTCCCGGAAGGAAGGATGAGATGGAAGGAAAAAAAGGGGGGAAGGAGGGTACCAGCCGAGGAAACGGACTCGTATGTTAGGCTGGCATGAGGGGATTTGATTAAGCGGGAGGAGTTTAGAACCGGGTTGCTTGTAAGGTTGTGAGGAGGAGGAGGAGGAGGAGGAGGAAGAATAGGATAGGTCCATGGGTGGACTATTGGGGATTCATGTATTTGATGGTGATTATTGTGCTTGGTTGGGATGGGTCACGGCGGGTCCATGACACTCGCGAGGCGAGAGGGGTGAGGATGATCTGATTAAAGATATGATAAGCCAACTCAAGAGATAAGGAAATAACAATTTACAGGGTCGGTCAGGTTCCTGAGGCTTCTTTTCTTTCTTTTCCCCTTTCTTCCTACAACGTCTGCGAATACTTGTACTTCAAATAGAATTCCGCCAAAAAGAGAAACTATTTTTCTCTTCATTCTTATCTTTGCAACAAGCTTGAATAGATTTTACAGTCTTGGCTGTTCGCCAAGCCACATGTGCCTCGCTGCGGGCGAATCGGGAGCCCCATCAATCATCTGTCCCTTCTTTCCTTCCCCTCGAGTGAATGAGTGAGAGACTAAGTGTGTATGAAAGGATCTCCAAGTTAAATCCTTAGCAACCGTTTGGCCACATCAGACACTTTTTACGTACGTCCATACCTACATCAACCGTCCCCTCTCTTTTTCGTTTACCCCCCTCGGATCGATCAGCAACTACTCCGCCCATTTCTGCCGTGACGAACCTGACCTGATTAGGATCCAGCTGTTTTTATTATCGACCCCTTTACACGTCGGAGGGGAAGAGACAAAGGCAATCATGGAGAGTCGGTCGTTCAGTCCTACGGACTTGGACGCGCTGCCTCGATTGGATGTAAATACGGATGCGAAAGGCGACACCTGCGGATCTAGCGCTCCTCTGGAGGGGAACAAAGATGCAATGGAACTGAATGATGATGAGACGATTCAACAAGTGGGCTCTATTGCGGAGGAGGAGGAGGGCGTCAGTGGGGTTTCAGAAGTGAAGGATAGCAGCATTACTACGGAACGATTAAAGGAAGAAAAAGAGGGGGAAAAAGAAGGGGAAAAGGTAGAGGAAGACGTTACTAGTGGGATCGCGGAAGAGGTGTCGCCAATCTCCGCTCTTGCTGGGACTTCGACCGTTACCAACAGCGTCACTACAGATACCGCCGCCGCCGCCGCCGCCGATGACGTCGCCGCTCCCGCTGCCCCGTCTGCGCTTACGACTACACCTCCTCCGCACCAACTTGGCTCCCCGGATGTGTCAGAGAGGTTACCGGTGCCCCAGCCCCAACTCTCCACGCCCCAGCAGCAAGTAGAGAACATGCGTCGGGCGGCCGGGGCCTGTCGACCGCTCATCTTCAACGACATCCCTCCACCATCGCCGATCGTGGAACCCGGAGCCCTACATGAGCTAGGGGACCCGACTTCGCCCAATCGCCGACGATCATCAGCTAACGCGGGGATCGCGGGATTGGAAGAGCTACGCCGTGATAGAATGGACCAACTCATCCACGCAACCGGGTTCGATGGCGCCGGTGGGAATAGCCAGGAACTACCATACGAGCATACCATCGACGCGTTTATAAAGTTAAATTTTGATGACGGAAATGTTTACTACGTGAAGAATTCATCAGTCATATTCGGCCGCATGGAGGGCGCTACGAGTAATACTTTTCAACAGGTTGGCCCAGATGGGAGTACGGTTATCGGCGGCGGTAACGGGTTCGGATTCGAGCACCCGACGACATCCGGTGTCATGGGCATGAAAAGGGAGAAGAAGAAGCGGAGAAAGAAGAAGGATGATGTGAGCAGCAAGAAGAGCAAGTCCACTACTAGTGGCGGGAGCAGTGCTGCTCCCGTCACATCCCGTAGGGGCTCGGCTTTTCAAGGACAGCCGCAGTTCCCGCTTTTTAGAGATCCGTTCGGATTCCAGTATGGGAATCGTGGTAATCGCTTTACTCAGGAGGATGAGACGCCTATGATTTACCTGCCCCCTCCGAATCCCTCTGGGGAGCAGGAGGTTGCTAGCGCTGCCCCTCCTAAAAAGAATATATCGCGTAAACACGCCAAATTAGCTTACAATGCTGTCCGGGGGTGGTTTGAACTAGATATTATGGGTAAAAATGGCGCGTTCGTCAATGAAGAGTTTGTGCAGGTGGGGACGAAGCTTATTATTGATCCAAAGGAAGGGACTAAGGTTCAGATTGGAGGTGTTAGCTTTGTGGTTTACGTTCCGGAGCACTTGGAGGGTGGTCCGGAGGTGATTGAACCTCCTGCTACGAGTGGAGGAATGGGCAAAGGAAAGGGTGGTAAAGGGAAGGGTGGAAAGGGTAAGAGTACTAAAGGGAAAATGCCCTTTTCCTTTAGTAATGATAATGACATGGAGGGCGATTTGAGCGATCAAGATGTGGCCATGGGTGATGATGATGAAGACAGTATAAATGGAAGTGATGATGGTGGGGAGAGTGAGAGCGGGGAGGAGAGTGATCAGGATAGTAATGATGGGGATGAAGGGGGCGAGGACGATGCGGGTGAAGAGGGCGATATGGAGGATTCTGAGGAGGTGGAAGACTCGGGGGAGGAGGAGGACTCTCCAAGCCCTGAGCCCGCTAAAGTTGAGAAGCGCGGCCGAGGGAGGCCTCGAAAAGATCAGACTGAAGCCCAGCGAAAGGAACTGGCGAAAGAGAAAGCTGCGGCAGAACGAGCGAAGGCGAAAGAGAAAGAGAGACGGCAGAGAGAAAGGTTGGAAGCAGAGCGAAGAGAGAGGGAGCTTGGGAAGGAGCGTGAGAAAAAACGGTTAGAAGCTCAACGACAGAAGGAGGAACGTCGACGTCAAAAAGAGCGATTGCAGAAGGAGAAGGAGAAGGAGAAGGAGAAAAAAAGGTTACATCCTCCAGTGTCGACGAAGGGTGGGGGAGAGGAAGCTAAGAAGGAAAGGAAGTTATACCTTCCCCCTCCACCTTCGGCCAAATCTGAGAAACCCTCTGCCCCGACCCAAGAGCGAAAGGGTCCAGGGCGACCTCCCAAAGATAAGAAGGTCCAGGTGCAAACTCAAACTCCACCACAACCACCGCTCTCACAACAACCTTCACCTTCCACCCAGCACCCACAACAAGAAAATCTTGCAAATCCTCAGCACGATACCGAAATGTATCACCCCTCTTACGATGACGACCTGCAAAACCTTGCGCCCTTAGCGGCTGCTAACCTAGCTATGTCTATGCCGATTGATCCTGCTCTTTCCTATAATTTGCCCCAGGCCCAGCCTGCGCCAGCTGATTACCAGCCGGCTCCAAAGGAGCAAAAGAAGGGAAAACCAAAGAAGGAAAAAAAGTCACCCCCAAAGAGGAAGCGCACTCCTTCTCCTGAGATCAACGAAGCTGATTATCCTCCTGAAGCTTTGTTGAAGCCTTCGGCTTCTTATGTCGTTCTTATCCATGAGGCAATTTCGTCTTCTGAGAGAGGCGCCCTAACTTTACCAGAGATTTACAAAGCTATTGAGCGGAAGTATCCTTACTACAAATTGAGGGTTACTACCAATGGGTGGCAGAGCAGCGTCAGGCACAATCTTGGTCAACACAAAGCTTTCCACAAAGTTGAGCGCAGTGGGAAAGGCTGGTTATGGAGCTGTACAAAAGGTGTCAGCATCGAGAAGGAGAAGAAAGGTAGCGCGGCTACTCGTTCTATAAACTCTACAAGCTATGCATCCGGGATTTCAAATGGCCATCGCAATGTTCAGAACGGGCAGGCATCATCACTTCAATACTACAATGGTGCTCCATCTCAACCTATTCCACAACCCCCTCAATACTTGCCACACCCCCAACCCCAGCAGCCGCAATACCAACAAGCTCCGCCAGCGCTAAGCGCTGTTCCAGCTCCTCGTCCACCTCCCGCATATCACGCGCCAATCCCTAGTGCCGCGAGTTTGAAGCAGCAACAGCCTACGCCTTCTTCACAACAGCAGCCTCCGGCCAATGCGCAGAGTGGTGGACATAGTCCAGACTTTAACGAGGCGATCATTGGACTCCAAGCATTGATCCGGCAACACAAGGACGCACCCGGGCCACGCTCCCCTGAGTTGGTAAAGATGGCAACTGAAGTGGTGCAGAGCTTGATGGATAAAAACCCTGGTGCAATGGAGGCCATTAGGAAGTTGACTGCTATTATTAAGCAGATTGATCAGACGAGGGTTGCTTCCCAATCGCCGATGCCGCAACAATACCAGCAACAGTATGGACAGACCCAGCCTGGGAAGGGGAAGGGGGTTGCTACTTCGGCTGTTGGTATCGCTAGTACTGCTCCTGCCGCGTCTGCTCAACCGGCTCGTCAGAATAATGTTGCTGGCGGTGTTCCTATCGCTACAAGCAACCGCGCACCAGTGCCGACTTCTCAGACTAATAAACCTCCCATTCCCATTAATATTAAAGATCTTTCGCCAGAGGAGAAGGCTGCGCTGGTCAAAAGGTTGTTGCTGGCTAAGAAGCATAAGGAACTAGCCGCCGCGGCAGCAGCTGCTGGTAGGGCCCGTTCTGCTAGTCCTTCAGCAGCGGTATTTACGCCTGCTCCTGTTACACCCGCACCCGCACAAGCATCTCCTCCTCATGCTTCACCTCCAGTCGTTAAACCGGTCTCGGCGCCTATGCCCTCTTCCGTAGGCTCAGCACAACTTCCAACAACCCTCACCTCCACCAAACGACCCCGCGAGCTCGAACCAGAACCTCAGGACTTGGAAGCAAAACGCCAGAACACCGGCTAGGCAGCATACACTTAAGGGAATGTTCCTAGTTCTTTCCGGGTATTATTAGTTCTCTTGTTTACTATTTACTTTTCATGAACTAGAGTGTCTCCTGGAACTATTTGTATTTTTTCTATTCTCAATTCTATTATCTCCTATACCAATCATCTCCTTTTATATCTCTCCCTTTACATCGGCTCATATGATTTTTGTGCGCTGTATGTTCGTTCTACTCTCTTAAGGCATAATAGTGGTGTGTCTTGGCGTTGTCCATTTCCTTTATTTACACTCCTCTCCCGCCCCGGGAGGGGTTTGTGCAGATCGGGCGGGGAGGCAGAAATTAGGGTTACAACGCCCGCGGCAGAAGGGGGGAGGCGGGATGAAGGGAGGTTGTGGATAATAATTTTGATTGAAACTCCGGGACAAAAAAAAACGTTTATCATAAGGAAGTACTGGTACTGGCTGGAAGGACCTTTCCTTTCCTTTTTTTTCCCTCTTCCTCTTCCTCTTCATTTCATTTCGATTCTTGTATTTTTCTTTTGAGATATGATGTTTTTTCCCCTCCCCCAAAACACCCCACTATGTCACCCCCCCGTTTTCATTATTACCATTATTCGTGATGGCTTTTTTTATGATGGGAAATGTAAGTAAAGTAGGTTAGTGGCTTTTTGGCTTTTTGACCTTTTTTTATTATTTTAGATTTTGTTATCATACATTGGGTGATTTGGTATGATATCATAATTATTATGATGCAATTAATTGTGTTCATAAAGTGTCACTCGGTGGGGGGGTTTTTTTTTTGAAGTTCATAGTCGTTATTATAGAATGCGGATTTATTACAAATACCGTATTGCCTGGATTTTTTATACTGTACTAGTATATAATATTATAATACTTGTATGGTCTGTTATATAATCGGGGTTGTTTTTTCTCACTGGGTGATGTTGCGTGCAACTCCCGTTTAAAAAGGGTTCCTAACCGCGCTGGTTCATTCATGTAGTTGTTGCTGGCGTAGCATGTTACAGCCAAAACTACATAAATGAATCATTGTTGTTGCCATGACTTTTCAAACTGGAGGGTGTACAGTACCCGTCGTAGGAATGTGTACTGAACGTTGTGGATTAGACATAGATGCTTTTCTCGTCTGTGTGTGGGGATTCATATATAGTCAGTGGTTACTTGCTTAAATAATGTGTGGTTTCTTCTTCCTTCCCCTCCTCATTCCTTCCTTCCTTCGAGGTTATCGCTTTTTTTTTTCTTTCTTTTTTTTCAAATCGCAGCAGGAGTGTTATGTAGTATCATAGGTTACTAGTTAGTAGAAGGGACACCGGATTGAGGAGGTTGGGTTGTTTTCCCTGTGGGATAGGTCAAGCTTAAGTACCGAGCGGGATCTCGTGCTGCGAAACCGCAATGGGGGAAAGAATTTCCCGAAGGTAAAACAAAAAAATGTATCCTATTGAACAGGCATCTATTGAGACAATGTCTATCTAGCAACAGTCATAACTCCACCGCGCCACCCCCACCGACGTAAATACAGTCCACAACTCCGTCCCGGACCCTCTCCAACATCCCCACGATCTTACTCCCCACCGGCCCGACCCTTTTCGCAACCTCCAATGCCGTCCCTTCCGCACACCCATTTCCAATCCCCAAATCCACGCCACCATGCCTCAGCAGCATCTCCACAACCTTCCCCTGACCCCTCCCTGCGGCTATATGTAGCGCTGTCTGACCAGCCACATCCTGAGCATTAACCTCGATCTTCCGATCGGCCAACAGCAACTCCACAATCTCGCACATGGGCTTACTCAAGAACACCCACCCTTCGTTCCCCTCCATTTCCTCAATCCCCGCAAAGTCCTCTTCACGCGCTTCGCCGCGGAGAACCGCTTCCCTGGCCATCTTGGCCCTTGGCGGGATCCCGTTTGGCGACAGGGCGCCTTCCAGAATCGCGAACATTAACGGAGTGGTCCCCGTCAGCGACGCTGGCGCGTTAACGTCGGTCTTGGAATTCGCTAGGAGCACGCGGACCGCGCGCGGAGAGCGGGTATGTATAGCGTAGTGCAGGAGGCTGCGACCCGTGGTCCATTCGGACACGTTTGTGTTTGTGCGGTGGTCCTTGATGAGGGTTTCCAGCACACCACTTGGTTCCGCTTCTGTGGCGTCGAGTCGGATGGCGTCGCGGATTGCCGAACCGGGCCGTGCGTCTGAATTGATTTCTAGGTCGTCCCTGGAGAGGAGTACCTTCACGATGGGTAAGTTCCCCTGCTGGATTGCTAGTGTTAGGGGTGTGTCCATGTATACGCCGATGGGGTTCACGGCGTTTGGGGATACGCCTGAGGATATCAGTGTTGCTATTATGTCAGCTGCATGCGTGGGGTCCGTGAGAGAGAGTTCTTTGACGGCCTGGCAAAGGAGTGGCACTGGGCCGGTCTTTTCAAGGATGCCCTGGGAGTAGAGGCGTTTTAGCAGTGATTTGTCCCCCCGTCGGGCAGCGACGTATATCCCCTTCCGACAGAGGTCTGCAGAAATGCTATGCTGGAGACTGTCGAAAAGAGCGAGTTCCAGGGTTTTAGTCAGGCGCGGGTGGGTGTTTCTCAGCACTGCTATGTCTTGCGCCGGCAAGCTCGAGGCTATAAGGAGGAGAATTTCGGCGGGGAGGATTGTTAGAGACATTCTTGGTTTCCGAGTGGGAGGGGGGAGTGGTGAATGGGAGATTTTGCTATTGTAAAAGGGAGGATGGGGGGAAGGGGAGACTGGTGAATATTATCGTAGTATGGTACGCTGCCCCAAATCTACTTGTGTCTGATTGTAGGTGGGTGGGCGTAGGTATGAGGTGCTAGGGTATATATATTCCGGCACCACCATCTGCGGGAGCGGGAAGACGTAGTTGTGGTCATTTGTATACCAGTAAATTGATTCCAAGCTCCATATGAAGGGGAGCATCATCCGAACATGGCATTCTCCGTTCTCCCTCTCCCCCCATCTCTTGGTGCGGGGTTGGGATTCCAGTTATTTCTTTTTTCTTGTTGTTCGTACGTAACTTGATCTTGCTTGCAAAGTACCGGTAACTTTAGTGGACTCGGAGCAAGTAATTAGGCACTTTCTTGCTGGACCGGACTGGCACTGTCAGCCCGCGTGATTACGCTATCGTAGGGAAGTCTAGCACACCCGAACTAGAGCAAGTGTTAAGTTACGGCATGGCTGTCCAACCCACTCGTTATACCCGTTTTACCCAGGTACCGGTATGAGCTCTGATTTACTTTCACGTAGTAATATAGTTGAGATAACGCAGGCTCGGAACCCGCATTTGATAGGCAGAAGGTAAATAAATAAAGTCGTGGTGGTACTTGTACCCACGAGGTATGATAGTAAGATTGTCTGCGTTATCGTTAGAATAAATGAAGTCTTTATCTTCAGAGATGCAAACAGTGATCACGAGACAACCAAGCCAAACCAAGCCAAACTGGTGCAGCACTCACTCAATCACTGACGAAAACACACTAACAAAGAACGTTCACGGAACCGTAACAAACAAACCTCTCCCGATATGAACCATCACAATTAGCGAGCCCAACTAGTCGGCAAATACACTTCTTACGCTCTACTTGCCCACGGACCATTCCTCCTTCATCTTCAGCCGAGCGCCACTACAGTTCAACCGCACGTCGGTGGCATGGGTCAAGGAAGAAAAGATACCTATCATTGATAAGGAGAAGGGGGAGGAAAGAAAGAAAAAAAGCCCTCGCTTATCATATATCCCGAAGGAGAATCCCGGTAATGTTCCGCGAAAGGGTGTGATACCGGTGTGTGCCTCCAGCGATCAGACAAAGCCCCCGGGGAAGCTGCGGGGAGGGCTTACAAGTATCTATGCTTCTACGATAACCGGTATCACAGGTTATCTTATCGGAGGAGTGCCAATAGTCTGAGTATTTGACCCGAGTGATCGCCCCTGAAGGAAAGGGCCAATAATAAGTAATAGTCAACCTGTACGGAAGTCCGAAGCCCGAAGTTAGAAGTTTGGAGCTTACGAGAGCGGTACCGATCGCCAGGAGTGTGTTGGTCGGGTGGGAGTACCACTATCGGTCGGGTGGAAGTACCCCTATCGGTCGGAATCCTTAAATGCTATGTGTGGTATGCTTGTTGCTCTTGAATCTGAATTTATTGATGGAAATCGCGATTTTTCTTCTTTTATAGGTTAGTCATAGGTTGAGACGGTTTTCACAACCCGGGTTTTGGGCTGGGTTTGATAACGCGAATGCGCTGTGATGCGGCGTCGTCGATTGGTGGGAGAGCCAAGGTAATGATCCTAGGGAATCCCATGCTTATGCATGCAGAGAGGGACTGCACAGAGGACCCCGGGTTGGTGCTTGTACCGCTTGTTGAGAGTTTGAAGTCTCATTTTGGGATTGAGATACGAATATGAATGCTGCCTCTCCGTGCGGTTTGTGAAATGGTATTTGAAAACTTGTCTTCATCTTTCGAGTTTGTCTCCCCCCCGATATTGACACTGTACAGTACTGTTTTGTGCGGGGAGGTAGAGAGGTACCTTGAGGTTGTATCCACTATTTTTTTCATGCCGTTATTCCATAAGCATTGTTCATACTGTACTCGAGTAGAGATACCCCCTCATCTCCCGAATACAAGCGGCCCGGTCTCTATACTCGAGTACCGGTATTTTGACAGCTTGCATACCCGGGCTTCACGCCAATACAAGCGATGCACACTAGCCGCTAGGAAGTAATGAATGCAGGGAGCGTAGTTATCGTGAGGTACGAGCAGTTTCATACCGCGTTTAGAGCGCATACAGCACTGTACAGTACTGTACCGTCCCTCCCTGGACAGGTCGCTAACACCGAATACTGAGAAAAGCAACACACTGTCCCCCGTCCTCACGCTCAAGTAGCCAATTCTGTGAGCTTTCCGACAAAGACCTAGCGAGCGGAATTAATACCACGGCTTTAGAAAATAAATGTTGAATTCTGATACTGTGAGCTAACTCCAGTTTTGCAAGTGCCGTAGGGACTGGGATGTTTAAACCTCGAACTAGGGCTTTGGAGCTTCCTTCCCTAGTAAGGTCTATTATATATTTCCCTCTTGTCTACCGCAGTTCTATTTCTTTTCGGGGTGATCCCCCCCCTCTTATCTAAAGAGGGAATTCTGGACGTCTTAAGGTGAGGTTCGATCGCTCCAGTTCTTACGGCAGGGCCTCCCAGCGATGTTTTTATATCCTAACACGTTTAAGCCAAGCAATTCAAGAAGTCCTTGCCATTCACTCGTATTGCATGACCCCTTCACGGTCTGATCCTGGGTATTTCCAAACCTACATCTTTTATTTCCTTTCGTTGCTGATATGCCTGATAACTAGCCCCAAACTAGTGAGCGATGTCCACAGATTTCTCTCTCAAAGATATATCTACTCCTCATGCCACAAGGGGAATACGCTGGAAATGTGCCAGCATGGTTTACCAAATACGGTTCCGGAGCTAATATACTATAAAACAGTTTATATAAAGTTAGTAATGCGTCTTGCATCTGCTCCTGATCCATTTTCAATTGCTTATTTGCAAATCTGAAAGGGAACGCAGTGGTCTTTTTTTTTTTTTTTTTTTTGCCACCACGCCAATCACGGACCCCGATTATACCACCTCGTATAATAGCAGGACTGATGTTCCCCGCAACCTTATTGGGGAAGGCAAAACCTTCGACCTCCCAGGTCCCGTAGAGAAGGATTTTTAAATCTTCTACCGTACGCGGTGGATCATTTAAATGTAAATCATAGGGAGGGGAATCAGACCCCCGGGGTTCTGATAATTTAACTGTGGTTAATTGGCCTCTAACGTCTTTTACCACTGTGCTGGCCAGGTATTTTCACGTATATAATATCATCTTGGGAACCAATACTTACATTAGTAGTAGGTAGATTTGGATATATTTCCCTCCTAGCCAACCAAGGGATAGAGCAGATGCATACATCCCCAAGGGAAGAGGAACTACCGCGTAAGCGTCCACCACCGATTACTACTCGAGTAGAGGTAAAATCCTTTGGTGCACAAAGGAGTAATCACAGCTGGAATATCAGTGGCTGGAACAAATGCGGGTGGGTTTGGCTATGGGCCACGGATAGGTGCGGATGTACCACTGAAGGCAGTCAGGTACTCGTAGATTAATTCGATGCTATCAGTGTGCATGTGACAGAAGGGTGCTATGACAGGATTTTCCCGACTTATTTTAGCCTCGTTTTGGACACTGCTTCAGACTTTCATCGGGAGTCATGGGCGTAGGTAGAGTTGGATTATGGGATCATAATTTGTCACTCGGTTAAAAATGTAGTTTAATGACTTGAGAGAGGGAAAGAAGCTTGATTGTCCATGTACTACACGCACGCGCATAGGTAGGTTTATATATCCGGCGAAGAAAGGAATGGGATAGAAGAAAGGAAAGAGAAAAGAGGAAAAAGGAAAAAAGAGTCGAGATCAGAGCCACTTGAAAAAAAGCAAGGGAAGAAAGAAAGAAAGAAAATAAGATGACAAATCATGAGAAAGAAACCGCATGCAAGAGTTGAGTGTGGTTGAAGAGTGGAGGAAAGAATGGAGAAGGAAAAACCAAGAGATGTTTAACGGTGAAAAGAGTAAGAGAGAAAAGACCAGTGGTGAAAATACCTAAGGACAAAAAAGAGACTGGTAGGAAACTCCACATTTTCCCAAACGGGTTCTTGGGAAAGAGTTCCAAAAGTGCGAGGGGCTTAAAAGATTTATTGAGAATACTATCTGTAAGGACAAGCTAACAGAGCATATGCCACAATCTCTCAAATACGAACTAAGGCTCAAATCCGACTTTAGAATAACCACTCTTTTGTGCCTCCCCACTGAGCTTCCGAATTAAAATGATCTCCTCTCATTTCTATTGTTGCCCGGTGGTATGGGGCTCTCCCCTTCCCACCCAGAACCTCCTCCCAGTTGTAGAAAGCTACAACAAGGGGGGGATAGATAAAAGCTGATCTCCAAGCTAAGCTACACTTATACTCGCTCTGTATTTATAGGGTAAGATGTCTTTGATATCATAGCCAAAGAAAGGGAGGACGCGGAGAGAGTAGTGAAGACCTCCGAATGTAATGATAGTTTTCTAGTGGGCTCACTTAGTCTTGGGGAGCTTACCGGACCCGCAGATGGTCTAACTTTCTATGACTATGCTCTTAAAGGGTGCTCCTTACGAAAGTAGTCCTTGCCACTTTACTTTTGAAATAGCTTACGGAGGGTAGTTATGAGTACCAGAACTATTTCTTCTATGAGAAATGAAAATTACCTAGTTGGTATTCTGGGTAGCGTAAGTCGGGACATATTATCTCAAAAAGCAACTTCACCTGCGCCTACACAGTAGCTTTGGAGGCACCAGTCTCTTTGCTAATTTGATTTATCGGTATTCCAGCATCACAAAGTGAAAGGACACTTCTGTGGGGGTGGGAAATTTGCAGTACCATTCTGGTTTGGTTGCGATGTGCTGGAATCGGAGGAAATACTTTCACAGATTTTTGGATGGGGTACTCGGCTGTGGCGCAAAAGTGTTTGCGTTTATTTGACACCCCGTGGTACGACTACACTAATTTCTTGTATTCCACGTTCACAGCCAAAACCATTTGATCCGTTGCCAGAGTGCAGTTATTCAGAAATCTGAGTACAAATGCCTACGCGACGTGAAAAGGAAAGGAAAAGAAGGAAACAAACACTCCACTTGCTCCTAAAGCCAAACCAAACCATCGAGCTACTCTCGAAGGAAGCAAAAGAGCAGACGGAAAAGGGAGGAAATCAAGACCGTAATAAATGCTGAGAGAGGCCGGCAGAAGGGGAGGTTTGAGAGAAAAAAGGTCATCCGCAAGGTATTTGGACGTCATAATCAAGGAAACACAAACATGGAGATAGTGTGTACACCCGCGGACATCGTCCCAAGACCTGTCCTTACCGTTGTCGACCCGATAGGCTTCTTGCTCGAATACCACGGAAAAGAGAATCCCAATAAACAGATGAGGGGGAAAAATGACTACGCCCGCACTCCGAAATCGATCTTCTGCAAAACGGTCTGTCGGAAAACATTAGGAGAAACAAACGCAAATTCTAAACTTCCCTACCTCCCTGACCTAGATTCCCGTGCCCTTATAATAGTGATCATCCAATTGTTACATTGCCATTTCCGCTCGCAACTTCATCAATTCTGCATCTTCGTCCTCTTCGATTGCCTTGCCCTTGACTAAACACTTATGTTAGTGACATACCCCGTAGTACTCGGGGGGTCACCAAAAACTGGAAAACTACCCGTATTAACTTGAATAAGAGCAACACCTCTCAGGACGTCTGAGTTTCCTATTTTGGCGGGAGCGGGAGAAAACACCAGCAAATGAAACCACGCGTTACTTAGAGAGGAAAGTCAGATGTCCTAAGACGTGTTGCTCTTATTCAAGTTAATACGGTATTTTTGCCGATCCCATACAATTCCCCGTAGGGACAAAGGTTATGTTCTCCGGTTTTTAATGACCCCCCGAGCGCAAAAAAAAGCAACCGGAAACAAAGCTTACTAGCTTGGGGCGTTGCGGTAATTGGAGCAGACGGAGCACTGAGCATTTGAGTATCTAACTGCTCTTGTTTGATATTTTCTAGCTCCTTCAACAACTCAGACTCGTCGGCAGGCTCGCTCAGGTTGACGATTGCATTGCCGATTTCCTCAGCAATCTGCTGCTGTTCCCTGATTTCCTCCCTGTAGCATAACTCGTCAGTATTCTGGTTTCTTGGACGTAGCAAAACCCCCAAGCCCAAGCTCTGTGTCGCTAGAAGCAAGGAAAAATAGTCACGTACATAGTCATGTCCACCTTATCTAGGTTCATGCCGTTATGTATCTTCTTCATAGCGTCACTGGCAGATTGCATAACTTTCAAGGTCTCAAAATTCAAGTTCGCCGTCTCAATAGAGTGCATCTGCTGCTCAATGGTGTTGATCTGAGCAATAGTTGAGGCAAGGTGGGTCTCGTGTGTCTTCTTGCGCCTTAATGCGGTCATGGCGGCTATATCATAGATGAGAGAATTAGCCGAGTAACGAGACACGATCGCCTCCAAGTAGATTTTGAAGTACGGGCACATCGTACATCCGGGGACCTCCCGCTTGCCAGGCCGGATGAGAAAGTACGAGGCTGTAGGGTATCTAAGGTAGACAGATAGAGGGAGGCGGGGAGTCAATACGAACCACTTTTATTTATTTGGACCATCTTTCGAGAGATAGCATCTTGTTCTGCAATTTCTCCTTCGAGATGCTTTTCCTTCTTTTGCAACATCTCCAACTGCTCCCGTAACTTGAGGATGGCATCCTTAGCGGAGTCCTTCTTCTTTGCGGCACCGCCGCCAAACCAGCCCCACATGTTTGCTTTGAAAACGAGGTTTAGTTGTGAAATCTAAAGAGTCGGAGCCGAAGCTTTATAGCTGGTGTGCGGGCTGTTGGTATTGTGGTCGTGTGGTCGTTGGTGAAGCGAGGTGCAGGAAGTTAGGAAAGCGAGAGAGATGAGTACCAGTAAGGACAGGGAATGGAATCGACGGTTGACGAAGCTTGGTTTTCGGAGCGGCCTTGCTGACTAAGGACTGCTTAAGCCCTGCTGAGCGCCACACTGTGGGGCCCGCAGCCACAGGCCAGCAGTCAGGTTTGGCCACTAAGGTAGTCTAGACCCCCAAACATCCTCACTTGTGCACCTTGGAACTTACCCTCATGACAGCCAACATCGACTATTTCAACCTACAACAACAGCACCTACAGATAGAATTTCCAAAATCCCTTCTGTAAGCTTTCCTAATTAGTTATTAGAGCATATTTACACAGTATTTTTCTTTTTAGTCTTCTAGTTGGGGCTGCAAGGCCTTCAAAGTTTGTATGGGAACGAGGACTGTGAGACTTGTACTTGTTTGAGGAAAAAGTGTTGCTTAATAATTAGCCAAGAAATTCCAAATTAGATATGGGACACTGCCATATTAGAATTAGTGTCCTTAGTTCGAGATGTGACTTAGGGCTGGTTGTAAGGCGCCGGCACCATATCTTGCCAACGAGGCATTTTGCCATACAAGCTTTCAACTCATCTAGCACAATATCCGAGCATCATAGGAGGTTGCTTTTCTTCTCCAAGTTCCGTGGCACGCCTAAGCTAATACTATACCCCATCATCTAGCTTACCGACAGCCAACCCAGAGATCCGCAAGTAACAGGCCCAAAACAATGCCCAGGAAAAGCTCCGCGAAGAGCAAACAGGTCCCAACTAGAGAGCAATACTCACCACCACCACCGCCGCCATGGCCACTCCTTACTCCAGTAATTCCGTCTGAGGACCTAACGGTGGAAACGATCCTGCCTATGCAAATCCTTACAATCCCCAAATTCTTTACAGCAACACTCTGCGAAACCTACCTCAACTTCGTTTCTCGGTCCCTAGATCTGACCACAACGCCTGGCAAGCCAAAACGCGGTGAAGCAGTGCGTGTGAATGATCGTATCTCAATATACGACCTAGGCTTTGCGGAGCGTTTGTGGAACGAAACAGGATTGAAGGATCTCGTGGCACGGGAGGCTGGTGAGGATGGGGGGAAAGAATTGTGGGGTGGGGAGGTGATAGGACTTAGCCCAAATATCAGGGTTTATAGATACTCTAAAGGCCAGTTCTTTGATAAACATTGTAATCCCCCTATCTGGGCCCCATGAGGGGGAAGCGGTACTAAGCGTTTGACAGATGATGATACCGCCTCGTTCTCAATCGGTGATCCACAGGTGAGAGTTCAGACTACATGGACGTTGTTAATATACCTCACCGGAAAGAGTAATGGAGTTCGCGGAGGGGAAACGGTGTTTTACACAGAAGCTACAAAGCACGCCCAGAGCGAGGAATACGCCGTTGAGCCAGAGAAGGGGACTGCGCTGTTGCATAAACATGGAGCCCATTGTCTCCTTCACGAAGGAAGAGTGGTAACGGAAGATGCCGGGGTTGGGAAGTGGGTGTTGAGGACCGATTTGATAGTCAGACGGTAATATTCTCGTATGCCGCCGGCAAGGCGTTTTCATAGTTGAATATCGAGACCAGAAATTTACCCTGTTTCAATAGGAGATTTCGTGCATCGCGCAATGGCGCCCCTCAAACAAATTCAACCTTGCAGAAAGTGAAAGCTGAGTCTAGTTAGCTGCATAATTATAGACAGTAGAATTGCCATAAAAACTATTGTAATTCGCTCTGTCTGGCACGCCTCTAATCTCCGGGTTCCGAGGCAAAAGGTCTCGAGTTCAGTACACTTTATTTATCCTATTCATATCGGGAAGGGTTAGTGCCCTCCTGTCACGGTATGAGATCAGCCTTCAGGATCTCAATAACTGGTATGCAATTCCGTAAATTTGTGAAACTAAACCTATCCTAAGCTGACGGAGATAGCAAATCGCCAGAGTTTCCACGGTATTGGAGGATGCCAGATAATATTCTACCAGTTACCATTCGCCGGTAGCTCTAGTAATTTGGGCTAAATATCCTAGAAATAAAGTCGAAACGCGCAATCAGCCTTCTAGAACACGGAACACAAGAAACAAGTGCTGGAACTGCTTCGATCCTCTAATCATTTACTCGTACGAGTACAAGCGAGACAAGCCATGGCCGCCTCACGTTCTAATATCCCACCCACTCCTACCACCTCACTCCTCTCCCACACCACATGGGCCCTGATATCCCCATCCACTCAATGCCAACCCCCTCAGTTCGCCCCCAAATACTCGCACTTGAGAGCCTCCTCGGAGATCATACGAGTTCGGGCTGCCGACAACATCATCAGCTGTCAATCAATAACCTCAGCCGAGAATTCCACCTATAAACATTCCTACAATCCACTTCCCCAATATCCTACCCTAACTTCCAATACCAGTACTCGAGTACTGTATGATATCCACATCTCCATCCGTCCATCCATCCGAACTCTCCCATCACCTCGTATTCGCTCAAATGATCAACAACGATAGTTTCACCTACAATATCAACCAACCAACCAACCCACCCCAACCAAAGGAACGTTATCCAAGAAATGCACTGCCCTGTTGCACACTCCTGCACCTTCGTTGGACAAAGGCGCACCATGCATATCCGTGCATTACCCAGCCCCAGTAATCATGTGCCGGACAAAGAATCAATAAACTAACTTAGCGAAGATGATGAAGCTTAAAATCCCCGGGCACGGTAGTTTAATAGAAGCACTCGAGGAATGGGAGAGGGGGTGGTTGCACTTGGGGGGTATTATGGTAGGTTCCGTAAGGCAGAGAGACCAAGGGAAAGTCGGGGACTGGGGAAGGTAGGTGTGTGGAATAAGATATCATTTGTGCGCCCGAAGCTTTGGGCTGCTCATGGCAAGGATTTGTCTGTCCTCTTTTGCTTTCGTTTTTGCTAAGTGGACCAAGTACAGTAGCTAATTGCTACATACGGTAGATGTCGCCGCGAGACACAGCCTGAATGACCACTACCAAGGGTTAGAGGTAGTGGATCAGCACAGTTAGGGTCAAGCTCCGGGATGAACGGGTTAGAATTGGATAGACTATGTTTTTTGATGTGTTAGTTTTTTGAGCTGGGGAGCGGGGGGGTCGGGGGGGTCGGGGGGGTCGGCATTCCAGTGCCGTATACGAGCAGAGCGGCCAGTGGGGGGCTCTTTTCTTCAGAGAAGATATATATTGTGAGACTTTTCCCGCCCTTCCGGATTTCTGTGTGATAGTTTTATACTAGCAGCTCAGTTCCAGTGTCATAACTCAGGACTTTATCAAGAAATGGCAGCAACAGTTACAGATGTTCCTGACGCTGCGGCGCCTACTGATATCACTTCCCCGCAAATTATTCCTCATCTTCTATCACATTATGTCGAGCCTGAAGTGTCAATCACTCTTGCGATCATTCCGCCCTCGCGACCGCTAACTCCCCAACAAGAGGATGACCAGCCAGCGTCCCCTCACCCCTCCCAGAGCCTTTCTCCAACCTCCCCAATCACACGTACCCGGAGTAGTTCAATAGGATCCCCCCTTGACATAACAAGCGACGACGAAACATGCCTGAATTCGGCCGCGACTTCAGTTACAGATATCTCACTTGCTTCAAATATCAGCGACATCGTCTCACCAGGTACAACCATATACCACATCTACCGCAACGGCAGTGCACACAATAACCTTAGTATTCATACGGCCAAGGACTCGAGCCTAAAAGAGACATTGCAAGAACCCGATGGCCCCCCAATCATCATCGACAAGGGCGATCCAATCGCAAACCGCATCAGCAAGTATAAGAATCGGAAGTCCAAGTTACCGGCGAAGAAGGTGAAGGTCGAAGATCCAGAGATGGATCCACGTAAAGCGACGTACTACATGCATTCCCCCTTGATATATTGGCATTGCCCAGCACAAACTCTGCGGTTCGGGTCCAACAAGACTGCGCCGATAGTCTGTTTAGTGAAAGGAGGTTGGTTCTGGAGGACTTGGAGAATGGACTTTGTTGTTCCAGAGAAGGAATTGAAGAAGTCGAAGAAGCAGAATCGCGTTGACAGTGGCTTCGCTGATGGGGAGGATAAAGGTAAATCTGAGAAAGGATGGAAGAGTTTAAACGAACCCGGCGTCATCGACCCACGAGGCGTTCTAGCATGCAAATACCCCCTTCGACCCTCAGGACATAGAAAGGGGGAGAGTGGAAAGAAATATGTAACTGAACATGTCAAACGGCAAAAGGCGACGAAAGCAACTTCAGATCAGCAATTAAAGCGGTCAAAAAGCTTTTCTGATACGGCCCGACGCATCTTCCGTTTGAATCCCGCCTCGCCGACCTCAGTGCCTAAAGATAAAAAAAAAGCTACAACTGGATCTGAAACTGGAGGTACAGCAGAACCTACAACTGAATCGAAAACCGGAGACACAGTGAAACCCACGACTGAATCGAAAACCGGAGGCACAGCAGAGCCTACAGCTGAATCGAAAACCGGAGGCACAGCAGAGCCTACAACTGAATCGAAGGCCGGAGGTACAACAGAGCCTGCAGCTGAGCCTACGAGGGAGGAGATCGAATCGATGCTCCCACCCGGCCCTAATCCGGAAGACCTACCTGACCACTTAAAGCCTGAGACCTTAGAGGAAGGGAGCTTACTGATGAAGTGGTCCGGTTGGCTCACCCGGGAATACGACTTCAAATGGAGCGGTATAGAATTTGTATGGAAAGGAACCGGCACGGTCCGGGACGAGAAGAAGTATTGGGGTTCTTTATCCCGATACAATCACTTGAAGCTCGTGGTAAAGATCCCGGTGGAACCAGAAGAGAAGGTCGAAGGGGAGGTCACTGAGGCCAAAGACGATAAAAAGGGGCCCCAAATTTCAATACGTCGACAAGCTAGTTTCTCCAGTTTCGTCTCTACGATCATTCGGAGAAACTCGAACGCTAGTCAATTGTCCATTGACGATGGCGGAAAGCCAAGAGGCCATCGTGAGGTCGTGATTGCGAAATATACCTGTTTGCTCGCCACGAGGAAGTGCGGGCGATTGATAATTTACGAGAAGGCACTACAGGAAACGGCATATTTGGCCTCGGAGGGGCATAATCCGGATGTTGCGAGAGAGAGGCTCAGACATGTCGTTGTTGCTACAGGGCTTTGTATGTTGCAGGGTGAGAAGCAAAAACGGGATACAATGAGGGAGATTGCGCAGGCAGCTCTGGGCGAGATAGGGGGCGTTGCTGGGTAGTTTTTCCACTTATGCATTAGCATTAATTCTATATTCTGGTATCAGTATTCTGCTAGTACGGGTGAAGCCTCCCCTGAGTAACCAGGTGTTGTGGACCACGGGTCAGAAGAACTAGCCCCCCAGTACACCCCCACTGTTCTGAGAAGCTTCCCCCTCTTCCCCTCCTTCTACCCAGGTGTTAAACAGCGATCAAAAGCATCAAAGTGTTACAAAATGAACCACCCACATGAGTAGAGCTACTCTAGATACTCAGTGGTAAACCACTCTCTAGCCTTAGTGCCAAAACCCACCCAGCCAGGGAGCCATGTGGATCACTTCCAGGATGCAAGCCTTTCTTGTCGGTGAAATCATAGAATGTGACTCGGCTGAGATACTGCGAGACTATTTGGGGTAAGAATACCTAACCTGGGTGACAAAGCAAGGGTTTTGCAAAGTTTTGTATGTGGTTCAACCGCCTCCCCGCGGCAAAGATTTCCGAAATTCTTGTATGTGCGCCCGGATACTTTTTCTCGTCTCAGGGAGCTGTGGTTTGCCCCGAGTCTCTCGGTGTGGAAATACTGTGCGGCGCGAGGGTATGATACTATTTGATCGTCCCGGCTACATACACTAGGCTACTGGCATATGATCGGGCTCGTGTTAATGGATCTCCTGGCGAAAATGAAATTAAAAGAAATTAGAAGAGGTGATTTATTATTAAATTTTGTAGGAAAATAAGGGGAAAAATAAAATAAACGAGCTCTCTCTCACTACTGCTTCCTTCTGGCGGGACGGTTTGGGTTTCTAATAACGCCATTTTTGGAATACCCGAGCACTGTCAAGAAGTTATGTAAGTTGAATCATGCTTCACGATGCTGTACCGGTAATTCATAGGATGGCCCTTGTAGCTACTATAAGGTATTAATACTTAGTAATACTTGAGCTCGACCCTCTTTACCCGAGTACGGACTGATTCCCCTCAATAGTCTCGGAGTCCGCTACCTATGATAGGGTACTCGAGCGCCGCATCACCCATACCAGTTATGAGAAGGCAAATTATCCTTGATTTCTTGAGTGAGAGGGACGGTGCTGTTACGATGCGTAGATCTCCATCGGTATCAAAGAAGTTCCTGGGAGTCGAAATGCTGCTGGCATCCGATTGGTAATCTGAACCTGGGATGCTAGCAAGCTTCCAGGCGATGAGCCGGAGATTGTTCTATTACAGTACCGGTACAATCGACTCGACATACGCTAGGAACCAATACTTTCTTGCCTAAAAAAATATCTGGGGAGATTGGACTTTTCAAAGTGCAACAGAGCTTGAGCTGACAACTTTTCAGGTTCAGAGTGTGCGGTACCCCATGTCCGGAAGGCCGAAGAGAGAGAGTGTCGCGCATCGGCGATTTGAGGGAATAGCAGAAGACTAGAGGCACGGAACTGGGTTTCCCCGCCGAATTTATTTTTTTCCAACAAGTTTCAGACCGGGTTCCTACGGGCAACCGCACAAGCACGTCTGGTTTGGTTGACAACTGGTACGATATGATAGATGACTTCACAAGGCACCCGGACACTCCCAACTCGGACGACTAAACTTAGCTAAAGTGTCGCAACAGAAGAGATCAGCCGCTTGTTTCATCACAGAAAATTAACCAATTACAGTAGCATCTGTCCAAGTGGGGGAGGGGTGTCCAAGTGGCCAACGAAGTCGTCTATATCTGCGGTAAGTTGCCCAAGGCATCCCAGCTCAGATCTGACGTGGGCAATTAGCACTATATCGATCCGGGGTACTTTACACTGCAAACGCCAGGGAATCACATTAAAGAAACAAACGCACAAACCTCATTACCACTCTTATGTTCTTAAATATGCTCTCCATCCGCTATGCCATCACTATATTCACCGTCACCCTCTGCACACTATGCACCGCAAGAGCACAAACCCGAGGTGATAAGTACCTGGTTGGGGTCGGCAAGGCTGATGTTACTGGTCCCGTGGTAGAGGTCGGGATGATGGGATATGCCTCGCCGGATCAACAAGGAACAGGGCTCCGACAAAGGCTTTTCTCGAGAGCATTCATCGTCGGAGACGTCAACCATCCAAACCATTGTTTTATTTACGTTATCGCAGACCTTCATAGCGGCGATACGGCCATTAGAAATGGGGTTATGGAAAAGCTTCAAACCCTATACAGTGGCCTCTATACACAGTCAAATGTCGCTATTGTGGGAACCCACAGCCACTCTGGCCCAGGTTGGTTCTACCTATTCACACTACAATTGATTAGCGTCCGTATCTAAGGCTCTGGGTTGATATCCCTGCGATTGGTTAGGTGCTTGGCTTAATTACCTTCTACCGCAAATAACGACACTCGGGTTCGACTCGCAGTCTTACACTGCTATCGTTGAAGGGATTGTTAATTCCATACAACGCGCCCATGAATCACTAACACCAGGCTACCTTTCTCTCAGCAAAGGTCTTATCCACGATGCAAATGTCAACCGCAGCCCTTACGCTTATGAGGCCAATCCAGAGAGTGAGAGAGCAAGCTATGAAGGCATCGGAGGGCAGGTGGATAAAGAAATGACAGTTCTTTCATTTGAGGACGAACGCGGCAAGCCGATGGGGCTAGTGGTCATTTTGTTTTTCCTGGCTTTTGCTAGATTGTCATCGCTAATGTGCATCTTTAGGCTTCTAAATTGGTTTCCTGTCCACGGAACCTCTCTATACAATAACAACACACTCATTTCTGGAGACAACAAAGGCTTCGCTGCCCTAATGCTCGAGAAGGATATCGGTGGATCATTCGTTGCCGGGTTTTCTCAAGCAAACGTTGGTGATACATCACCCAACACCAAGGGACCTATATGCCAGGATACGGGACTGCCTTGTAAATACGAGGATTCGACCTGTGGGGGCAGGACCCAACAGTGTATTGGCAGAGGCCCTGCGTTCCGGATCTCGGACGCTGAATCCTGTCGTATAATTGGCGAGAAGCAATATCTGGGTGCAAAGGCAATTTACCACAGTGCAGACAAAGCATTAGTGGCGGGAGATGGTGGTGTTGTGAGAAGCTTCCACACATTTGTCGACCTTTCAAACCACACTTTTCAACTGTCAAACGGCACGACCAAGAGAACCTGTAAGGCAGCTCTGGGGTTTAGTTTTGCTGCCGGGACAACTGATGGGCCGGGATCCTTTGACTTTACCCAAAACAACCCGAACGCACCAAATAATCCATTCTGGTTATTAGTCAGAAATTTTTTAAGAGCGCCAAGCAAGGACCAAATCGAGTGTCACAAACCGAAACCCATACTGTTGGACGTTGGGGAGATGGACAAGCCTTACCCATGGTATATTTCGCAGCTTCTAAGAGAATTTGCTTCCTTAGCGTCGGGAAGGTAGAGCTAATACGCACGTGCGTAGGACTCCTAATATTGTCGATGTACAAATGTTCCGCGTTGGGCAGCTTGCCATTATCATTTCCCCTGGCGAAGCGACGACCATGTCCGGGCGTCGATGGAAGAAGGCCGTGGCAAAGGAATTGGATAGTACAGGAATTATTAATAGTGGGGATAGCTGGATAGTGCTTGGTGGGCCGGCAAACAGTTATACACATTACATTGCAACTCCAGAGGAATATGCTATCCAAAGATATGAAGGGGCTAGTACTCTTTATGGGCAGTTCACGTGGGACGCCTATCCCCTTGTGGCTGTCTTTGTCTTACTGACAATTTTGTGCTATAGGCTGGATGCATACATTTCCCTGTATAAGAAATATATCCTTTATCTCGGCGCAGCCCCACCATCCGCCCCCATACCCCCGGGGCCCTCGCCACCGATAAACACCAACACCTCAATATCGCTTATCAAAGGGGTTGTCTATGATAGCCCGCACTTTGGGAAAAGCTTTGGTGATGTTCTTACAGATGTTGCCTCAACTCCGTACTCGGGAGGAAGTTTGGTAAAGGTAGTTTTTGTCGGAGCGAATCCCAGAAACAACCTTAGGCTCGATGGTACGTACGCAGCAGTTGAAAGGAACAATGGCGGTGCGTGGAGCAGAATCAGGGACGACACCGACTGGGATCTGGTTTATCAGTGGAAGAGGACGGAAGGACTGAGTGGCCAGAGTGAGGTTACAATTAGTTGGACCGTTGAGCAGGGGACTCCAGCTGGACAGTACAGGATCAAGTATTATGGAGATTCAAAGGGTCCCTTTACTGGGAAGATTACTGCATTTGAGGGAACCTCTGGAACGTTCAATATAGGTTGCACGCAAACTACAGTATGTCTATCGTACTTTATAGTACGAAGATACTTGTATAGTATAGCATTGCCTAAAGAGTGCGCATTAATGGAACCCTACTGCTAGGGCTAGCCGGGAGGATTACTTTAGCTTTTTGGGGTTCCTGGTGTTTTTTTGTGCAATTTGGCCTATTCAAATGGGGACTTAGATCCCCATTATACTGGCGTTATGTTGGGTGTGTGCATTAAGTATGGGATCGTGCCTTCCAACTTCCGCGGTGTATAAAAAAAGGAGTATAGCTTAAAGAAGTCGTTCGCATTTCAACCACCGCCGGGTACGAATACTTGTACTGGTATAAGTATGCCACATCTCCATATCAATCCAGCCCAGGATGCCGTATTCAAGTACCGGCACCGATTCTCCAATGCAGCGCAGCGCAATTGAATTCGCACCGAAAACCACTGCGCATGAACGCTCATCGGAACGCAAATATTGGGGCTCAAAATCTAAATATCGCCTCCAAAATTTGTTGTCAGGTATCCCAGTTGCTTCTATTTTTTTTTTTCAATGAATCAAGAACACGGTATGCAACATCCACCACCGCTACCACGTTTAGTGAACCCAAGCCAGGCTTGCAGGTTGTGGGTGTCAGATAACGGTGCTCAGGGATCCGAGGGGCTGAATGAGGAATTGCTTTTTTTCTCGATTCCGGGCTCTAACCTCATTGTCTCATATCATCCCATGGTTGTGTCGTGATAACGCCAAGAGACACGGGCACGGACAGTGCGAGTGTGTGGGAAAGGGAAAAGAAAAAGAAAAAGAAAAAGAAAAAAGAAATAGAGCTAAAGTTATTACGGTAGTAGGCTTGCTGGAGGACCTCCCTTATCAAAACTTGACGATCAATAGCGATGATAACAATGCGGACCATTGGCAAGGTGTCAATGGGAGCCGGTTCTTCAGGGGGGGGGGGCTATGTGTCTGTATATAGAGCAGTGTACGAGTACTTTTTGACTGATCTATTACTTGTAGCGCTCTTACGTATTATGAAAAGTAGGTGATCGGAAGTTAAGTGAACTACCTTTTCCTTATACCGCAGTGTATGGCACTTGTGCCGCCTTGTATGGTCCGGTAGATCAACCAGAAGCCAGTAACCAGCAACGACGCGAATGGGGGCAATGGGAATGGACAGAACAAGGACGGACTTTGTAGACAATTTTGATACAGGCCACAGACTAAAGTTGGTACCGTATTTGAGCACCGGCACTACGACCAATACCGATGCACTGATTTTAAGACAGAGAGGATTATAATTGTTATGGATGGGCGGGAGAGGGTAGGAAGCCTGAAAGTAGGTATGATAACGCAGAGCTTCTGCTTCCCTGTCTCGCCTTTTTTCCCTTTTTATCATCTTTTCCCTATAGTATCTTTCTTTTAGGCCTTGCTATTATATGCCATGCCATGCCATTCTATGATGTGAATCAATTAGTATACTCGAGTAGTTCTGCGATAGCATCATTCCACTCGGCCGTGGTGAGGATACATACCGTACGATAGTGACCTGCTTGCTTCTGACATGGGAGGGATAAGAGTTTAATGACGTTTTTTGTATGATGGGAATGGGTATGGGGTCAAGGGATGGACTGATTGGCGTTACCATACCAGGAAATGGGCGTGGCTCGACGAGGGAGAGGAGAGCGACCTAAGAAACGCCGCCTTTTTCTTGGGTTTAGGCCTTCGCTTGCCCACCGGTGATTCACGAGAGTCCAGTCACTAAGGGAGCGAGAGTGTGTGTGTGGGAAAAGATTAAAAAATTTTCGGTGCCCATCTAGCTCTCTGCCTATCCAACTCTTCCTGCTTCGCTGCACATCTCCTGCGTTCTGCACCGTCCAAACTTCCATTTGGTTGAAAAGCCATTGCTCTGGTCTCTTCTGTCCGCTCCAGCTGCAACTCCTGCTGGTTCGCTAGTTATCAAACTCTGTGACCGTTACTCACTTATCGTCTGCGCTTCTCGCCCAGGAATCTGCTCCCGAAACCCGCTCTACTCTTTTTTTTTAAATTTTTTTAAAGCCCTGCTGCACCTATTTGTTTTTCCCTATTCGCCTCTTTTGCGTCTTTTCTTTTTTCTTTTTCTTAAGGAAGAAATCAACGCGCACCCCGAGCAGAGAGTGGGACCAGGTTGCAATTGAAATTCAATAGGTATATTTGATTCCTAGGCACTGTCGTTGCCCATCCCCCTCCTCCTCCTCCTCCTCCCCTCATCCTAAATCCATTCCTCCTTTCTATTCTTTTATCCTTTCTCTTCTGCCTTTCTCTATCTTTCAGGCAATTCACTCCTCCACACTTTGTTTAGGAGAGAGTGAGAGAGAGACTTTCGAGAACTTATATCGGAAGCTGGATTGCTATTTCCTTTCCCCAGAATTCCTTCCCCCATCCCTTTAAGCATAAGATACACTTGCCATTGATGGTGGTGGAAAGCTAAACGAATTATTAACGACAGATCAAGGACTTACGATAAGTTTCACGAAAAAAAAAAAGACATTCTTTAAACTTTAAAATATCACCAAAAGGAATCGGGAAAAATGACGGGGAGTTTCACTTTCAAATGGTTTGGTTTCCTTGCATTTTATTTTCCTTCCTCTTCCACCCCCAATTATCCCTGGCACATCATTGTTTTATTCAGTGAGCCTTGTCTCAGCTTCCTGCTGCTCAAAAAAAAAGTGACGAGACAGAGTTCAAGGCAGCAATATCACAATTTTTGCAGCCAGCCGCTCTTGTGCCCGCAGGCATTCAGTTTCTTGTACAGTCGGATCAGTGAGGCTAATATTGGATACTTTTGTGATGGATAAAAACAGGGCTCAACCGGCTGGAGAAGTTTACGTCACTGGGTCGTTCGATGACTGGGGCAAGTCTACAAAGCTCAATAAAGAGGGAGATGCCTTCATTGCTACAGTCTCGCTGCCATCTGAGAAGATTCTTTACAAGGTACGTTGTTAATGACTTTATTACCCGTTTCTTTCAAGCTTGGTTTTTGTTGTGGTAGCGTTGAGCTCGGATCATTCTCTGGTGCACCGGAATGGGAATGCCGACTATAGCTAGTGCTATTGTGCTTACGGGAGGGAACTTGACCAATTCCCCCGGAATTCGGTTTTGTCGACTTGTATGAGACAGCAGATTATGTTGTGCTTTTCTGCAAACAATATTTCCCTCCCTCCGCGGACAGCTTTATAAATAGATCCTTGCTTGTCACTATGCATGCATCTTTATCATTTATCAATGACACCTCCACACACCACTTTCTAACAGAAATTATCTTTCACGAATAGTACGTCGTAGACGGAAACTGGATAGTCGATACCACCGCACGCAGGGAAGCCGGCGGCGACGGAATTGAAAATAACGTCTTGTTGCCCGAAGATCTTGTTGAAGAGAATACCGAACCGGATATGTCCTCAGCCACTGTCTCCTCGGTTGCCCCCGATTCTACTACTGCCGCACTCGCGGCCCAGGTCCCGAAGGAGGCCAACGGCAACGTTAAGGACGCGGCTATTTCCTCCGTCTCGCCCGACTCTACTACTGCCGCCTTGGCCGCTGGAGTCTCTGGGGAGGCCAGAACCCCAAGCCTCAAGGATGTTCCTGGCGGATTCCCCCGGACTTTGGCCATCGAAACATCCGATCCTCACGGGGATGCCGAACAGGTTCCGCCTAGCGAACCCGCTCCTAAGCATGACGATAATTCTGAAGACCTTAGTGGCGGTGTCAAGCTCGATCTCAACAGTTCCCCAGAAGCCGATGTTCCTGAGATTGTTGAAGATAGCCAGGAGAAGGCTGACGTTCCTCCCGAGACCTCCGCAGCCCCTGAACAAAAGGAAGAGGGGGAGTTGAAGGAAGGAGTTCCTGTTCAGCCTGGTGCCGAGGGAGGCGCTGCTGGCGACCAAGCTGCTACCGTGACTCCAACCGTTGGTGGTATTGCCGCTGCTGCTGGACTTAGCAGTGCCTCTGGCGAGAGTAACGAGGAGACCACGCCCGCTATTGCACCCGATCTTGTCAAGCAGAGTCAAGAAACCGCCCATGTTTCCCCCGAGGCCAGTGCAGTTGAGTCTGCTGTTGAAGCGAAGAAGGAGTTCGAAAGTGAGCTCAAGCAAGAAGTTTCCCCAGTCTCTCCTGTTAGGGACCTTGCGGAGAATCCTGCCGCTTCGGCCGTTTCCCCGATTAGCGAGCCTGCCAAACCTGTCGCCCCTGTCCAGTTGAACACTACAGACGACGCTGCTGCCTCCAGCGCCCCCGTCCCGAAGCTTGAAGTCACCGACCCTCAGGAGGCTACTACCCCATTGTCTCCAACGACCCCGGTTGAGCCCACTAAGAATGAAACTCCCAAGAACGGATCCCCAAGAAAGAGCGTTGAGAACGGAAACGGGGAACCCCCTGCTAGCCCCACTCAGCTTACGAAGAAGAAGAACCGATTTAGTTTCCTCGGGAATCTAAAGGAAAAGTTGCATTTCGGCAAGGATAAGGGGAAGAGCAAAGGTGAGATGAGTCCGTAAAAGGGGAGTAAGTGGAGGAAGGTGCGCTGTCGTTAATGAGAATCGCGACAAGGGGTGGTACCGATAATGATACGAAAAGTTCATGTTCTTTTGTTTTTGATTGTCTTCCTTTTGATTCGACAAACCGTAATACATACTCAGCGGACAATGGGGCGGGAGGGAAAGTTAGGGATGCGGGCCTTGTGGAATTCCGTGTCAGTGGTTGCTCTTTTCCAGTCGTGCATGGGGACGGTCTCTGGGTTGGGTTCGAGGGTTTGGGGCACTATTGTGCCGGCGGTGCGGTCTCCTTTGAAGTTTTTTCACTTGTCTTCTTCTTGATTCTCCTTGAGTTTTAATTTGGCTATTGTCTCGTGGCACTACTATGGAGCTTGGTTTGCGAAGGGATAAATGCACTCTTTTTTCCTTCTTTTTTCCTCCTTTTCCTTGCTTGTACTGCTACGCTTCTTCCTATCGCCTTATTTCAATTTCCTTTTTCCTTTTCCCCCGGTTCATGGAGAGGTTTTCTTTGTCACTTGTAGGTGGTAATGTGGAACAAAAAATACAAGGGGACCATCGGCTGTGGGATATAGTGCCGGACGTCTGAAACCGACCCTCCTGTTCACTTTGTCGTGGATTTGAACAGGGATTTTTCTGCAATAAAAATTATATTTCTTGGCATTCCTTGGCATATTTTGTGTCACATCCCGAATTCAGGTGGATAATCTTGGCATACATCATGGAATATCACTCGAATTACCAATTTGGGCATATTCTTGGCTGTTCACTTTTTTCACTCTCATACAAAAATTCTCACCACTTTACCTCTACCTCCTACCCTCCCCTGGAACCTAATTAATAAAATAAACTCATAGTTCTGTACTCATTCACTTTCTCTTCATTTCTATACTCTTATTTTCTTCATTACTGTGATGTGGTGTGGTGGCGGTTCATGTGGTTATCACGCGTCCGGCACTGTACTAGTACTCGAGTACAATGCTAGAGGAAGTGGTGGTGGGGAAAGGGGAGATTGCCTTCATTTTAACATTTTCTGCCTGCCATCTCCAAAGGTTCACATCCAAACTCGAATCCATATCAATTCAAGCGAAAAAAAAAAAACTTATGATTTACACTGTATTGTACTATTAGTACTGTACAAGTACTAGGGGAGGTGCTTTCGTACGAAACAAGGCAGTTAACCAGCAAAATAGTCTCTGCTTTGCACGAAAACATCTCCCTGGGTACTTGTACGAGTACTAGTGAATACATAATCTAGAAATTAAGGAAATCTGGTTGCCTTTGGTTTCTCAAGCCTTGAAAATCACAAAATGTGAGTTGCTGCTGGCGACTAGATTAATCTCGGGTTGTCATAATCACCGGGGGAAACTAATTCGAGAGAAGTTACTATCATAAAAGAAAACATTAAGGCCAGTTCCGCACGACGCTTATCATAAAAGTGGCTTTTATATATACGATATTTTTTGCAGCAAAAAAAGCCTTTCTATTGAAGGGATGTTCGGCCTGTACACAAATATTGCGATATTTTTTACCCCAACTATTTCTGGTAGAGGGTATTGGGCTTTGGGGCTAAGGAGGAGAAAGATATTTAGGCACTGCTTGAGTAGTTTTTTTTCTCTTCTAGTTCCTTTTTACTAAAGCTATTATATTACCGCATTGTTAATAGGATATCATACAAATACCATAGCTTAGGTTTTGGCGGTTGTGGTGTTATCCGGTTTAATTTTCTTATGGTCCCATGTTTTACTCTAATGTCAAGGGGTTAGGGCAGAGGGTTGTTTTCTATGTGTTTTGACCTCCGCTGGGGTAATTGTCCGGTAGGGATGGCTATGGAATAATCGCAATAAATTTTTATTGGTGCGTTCCGGACAGGGCCTAAGAGGAAAACACATTGGTGTCCGGGTTTGGGTATCGATTTCTTTTTTCCCACCTCTCCCATCCCATTAATTGAGAGTGGTATATATCATAGCTGTGCGGGAGCTAAGGTTTTGTGATTTTGTAAAGAATAGCATTTTTTTTTCCATCCCCTGGATACTTTCTCCCTGAGCTCATAGCGACAGCTTCATTGTTGCTGTTTTTCCTTTTTTGGCGAGTATCGTAGGCAAGACCCTTTTTTAAGATGGAGTTTTTAGGCAAAATTCTATAACAGGGACTGCTACGGTGGCTTTGCCTTGCGACTAGAGACACACCTATGCGTTAGGCGGACCCTCTCCCGTTACTTAATATACTATCTATAACATCATAGCGTAGTACCGTAAGAAATTGTAATGATTGAGAAATCTAGCGAGGAAGTTGGAGTTGCCTCTCCTACCGGTATATATCGTACCGGTAGTCCTTGCTGCAGGGCAGGTTTATGTCTCTGACATAAGTCTACCCTGCCTTCCTGCACGGCGGTAAGCCACTGATAGTTAGGGCTGAAGAAACGCCGGATATAATTTAGGCTCTTTCCTTCCCTTCCCCGCACGCACCGTATACCGGTACCATACCTCACGACACTGCGCAGTACAAGCACAGCAGGATATCATACCTCAATTTATTGTCCATCGTTAGCCAAGACACTTGGCACGAGGCGGAGTGACTGGTTGGGCGAAGTGAAAAAAAGGTAAATGTCTTACCTACTCTCCGATGGTACAAGTACGCTTTATAGTGACGAAAGGGAGATTTATTCCCGGTGGAACAATTTGTGGAGTGTAATTGTACTACCTTGCCTCGACTGTTTGTCTCTCCGTCGGGAAAGCTTAAGCGCTTCTGATAATAATTGTTTGATTGGGAACATATGTTTTACATTTCATATCATTACTACTCTGTGGTGGTGGTGGTGAATCTGTCTGTATACCACGGAGGGAAGTAACTCCGTCGGCGCCATAGCCCAGCTCTCTCTTAGATTTCCCCGATCGCCTTTCCTTCCTTATTGCTTCCTTTCCCGGCTCACATCACAAACGCCACGGGACGCACTCCGGAGTGGTCAGAGATGAGAGAGTATCATAGTAGGGCGTTTGTGGTCATCATATTTCTGCCAAGATACTGGATTGTGCTACTGTCAGTTGGTTCTGGAGTTCCGGTTACTTACGGTTTTTGTCCGAAATGGCATTAGAGAATTGGGTATGTGCTGCCACGGGTGAGTTAACTGCCTCCCTTGTTTAAGAAAGGTGTTGGCATGGAGGGAGGGAGGGAGGGAGGGGCGGACGGATGAGCGAGCAGTAAGTAGTAGTAGGGGTAGCAGCGGCTGTAGTATGGTATTCAAAATCTGCTAAATCTTAATAGACGCTTCCTTGCCACTGGGAGTGGTAATAATGGTTGCGGTGCCCTGCCTCTGAGTGAATGGTGCTGAGGTAGAATGCCTTACTGTACCTGCATATGATGATTAGAACTTGGCATTTAGTGCTTTTGTTACTATTCTTTGGTTGCCGCGGGAGGAAAGGAGTAGAAAGAGAAGGCTCCAGGTAGGGATTGGGCTAAGTAGATATTGACGTAGTTGATAATTGGGGGTTAGCCAATCAAGAGGGCGGGCTGGAAGGAATGCTATGGCGATGAGTCGACTGTTGCTATTTGGAGGAGGAGGAAGCGGTGAGTGGGAGGCCCTGAGGATAACGCCTAAGGGAGTGTAACTGCTGCGGTTGTGGAGACGGAGCCTGAGGGAGGTACGATTTAGCGAGTGAGTGGGTGAGTGAGAATGGGAAGGGGGAGTATATATCGCCTAATTGAAACCGTTGATGATGAGAAGCTATCTTATTCGGCTATTCCCTGGTTCTTCTCATTATCACTTGAGATTCATCTTATTGGCTAAGCTATTCACTATCGCTGATACCTACCAGTAGCAAATTCCCTACCTTTTTTCCTTTCTTTTGTGTCCTCTTTTTAATCTTAATTTATCACTCGCCTGCCATGTCCTCCACTAGTGCCATCTCAACATCTACTCTCAACAATAATCCAAAACCTACCACCCGCCGCTGGCCAAAAGTCTCCCACCTGCTCCCGAACCCAAAGCAGAAGCGTCCAAAACTCCTAGACATAACTCTCCTCCACCGCAGAACTCAATCTTTAACGCTAGATGACCCCCACAAGATCTACCAATCTCTACAATCCAATGATTCAAGACTGAAGCTGCAAGGCACCCGCATCAAGGCCCCGAAATTAATAACTTTAAGCTCCACAGGTGAACTTGTCGAGTCTGAAAAGCCGTCTTCGGAAGATGCACCCCCACCGGGGTTCGTTCTTGGCGGGGACGTTAAGCTCTTCGGTACTCGACTTGCAGGGAGATTATACACGTTCGTTGGAGAGGCAGGGAAGGCGAGTGACGTTAAAGAGATCATCAAATTGGGAGAGAAGTTGCTGTTGAAGGATGTACTGAGCTGTCTTCACGGGAGTGCGTTTGGAGATGTAGGCTTGGTAAGGCCTGGGTTCACATTCCGTGCTGGGGATTCTGCCCTGGGGACTCTCCCGGGATTGCATTTCGATGCAGAGGTGGTTTTTGATAACGACTCGGGACTCAAGTCCGCTCGTGAGACTTTGAGCAAGGTATTTGGGGTTAAGGTTGGATCACTTAGAGTCTCGGGGCATCTGGGCGAGAAGCGTGAGTGGAATAAGGCTTTGAAGCCGGAGAATTTCTCGCTCAAGGGCGTGTTTGTCGGCGTTGATTCTAAGCTGGGCAAGCTCGTGCGTGTAGCAAGTGTTGGTGTGGAGTTGGCGGGTGTCAGGAGGGAAGGGAGCCTTGGGAGGAGAGCAAAGTACGAATGTACTGTTGGTTTTTACGGAAGTGCGGAGCTGGAGATTCCAGGATCTGTGGTTCCTTTAGTGGTCGAGTATGGCCTTAAGGAGGTGCAAGGGATGTATGAGTTTAAGTTGACCAAGGGAGGGAATGAGTGGGTTAATGTTGTCGGGTTTAAGGGATTGAAGGTTTGTTTCCATACTGCCTTGTGGATACGAGTATGTACTGATATAATACTGGAATAGCTCTCCGATGTCCAACTACTAGCCCAATTCCCGAGAGGGTCATCAATAAAAGACATTAACTTCCAACTCTCGACACGGTTACAATTCGCTGGAGCAGCTCTTGCCCTGAAAGGAGTTTACTCACCAGGTATCACTCACCCATTTTCCCATCATCCAATCCGTGAACTGACAATCTTTAGAAACATTCTACATTCAAGCTTCGGTCCCCACCTGCACACTCGGCGATCTACACACCCTCTACACCTCAATCAGTGGCCGCACACTGACGGAATTCTCCCACGCAGCCACCTTCAAGGACCTCCTCTTTCGCATCGACGCATCAGGCCTTACTCTCTCTGGCGACGTCACGATCGACGGGTACCGCGCTGTCCAAGCTGCTGTAGCAATCCACCGTGACGGTATTTCTATTACAGGAAGCCTGAAGGACATCACTCTTGGTGCTGTCACGATCACCAAGGCTCAACTCGATGTATTCATCGGAAGAACTAACCCCGGGACCACATCCCGGGCAGGCGGATTTTCGATCACAGGAGATGTACATTTCCATGGAATGGATGTTTCCGTCTCAGTGCACACGCTGGTCGAAGGTGGACAGGTAAACTGGGTGGTGTATGGGGAATTGGATGCGGACCTGAGACTGGAGAGTTTGGCACCGAGAGTGAAAGGGACGTTTTTGGACTTGAGTTTGAGAAAGGTGGCGTTTATCGCCTCCAATGTGGACAGTCCAGCGGGAGTAGAGGAGTTTAATGTTTTTAATTATCCTATTAGGCGAGGTTTGTTCACTCTTTCGTTTGTTTGTTCTTTTGTTCGCTTGGTGTGTCGGAGAATTAATGTCCGCGGTGAGATAGGAGTGCAATTCTGCGCCGCCCTTGACAGGATTACCCAGTTGGATCATGTCTCTGGCGGGAGAGTAGAGGGGTTGGTTCTTCGGGCAGCGTACTCTGATAGGGGGTTTAGCTTTGGGATACTGTTCCCTGCTCCTGTTACCGTAAGTTTTCCTGCAGTTCATTAGATGTGGAGGGTGTCGCTGATGGGTTCTCCAGCTATCACTCGGACCAAACGTCACATCGGGGCCACTGTCACTGGAAGTGGTGGCTTCGACAATCCCACAGCTAATTTTCACAACAACCTTGAACGTGAAGGTTACGGGACAAGCGCAGCCACTGGTATTTACTTTTGGATTGAAGGCGGATATGGATTCTGCAGAAGGGTTTGGGTATGTCCTGCATGATTTATAACTTACAGGGTGCTTTAGACAATGGGGGCTAACATTATCAGACAAATGACCAACTATTGGGTCAACCCCTTTGGTCTCAGTGAGAATGTCAAAATCGGACCGGACCTTGCCTTTGAGCTAGGGATAATTTACGCTGTGCTAGCGAGTACTGGGACACCAAGGTTCGGAAAACCCCGCTCACCCACAATTTGAGCACCCCCACTAACACCCCACCCACAGCAAAATCGGCTTCTCTGGCGGCCTAGCAATTGGCGACGCAGAAACACAGGTAGCCGTAGCACTCAGCGAGAACCCCACCGAGCAACTCGTGAAAACCAGTTTCACCCGCCTGAGCGTAACAGACCTAATTCGGTTCGCCTCCCGGATCGCCAACGAAGCAATCCCCATTCCGCCAGAGGAGCTCTTCACCATCAAGAATGGCCTCTTCTACATTTCCACGGGGGCCACTATCGGCACAACATATTACCCGGCGGGTGCGTCAATAAGGGGTGACATCGAGCTCTTCGGACAGGAAACAAACCTCGAGTGCACCATTGGCAGGACCACCAAAATCCAAGCGCTTTTCGAAGACGTGGCTTTGGGTCCCTTGGTGGTCACCGGGACCGACGGGGGTAAAGTTTCTACGGTGATCGAGCTAGGATTATCGAAGCAACACATACTTCTCGACGGAAGAGTTAGGATATTCGATTTCGAGGCTAGCATTCACGCTAGCTTGGACATTCTCCCGAAGCCGGATATTTCGTTCGCCTTGAGGGTGGCATGGGCGGACGCACTAGAGGTGGAATTATCCGCGAGAGTTATTGGCATGGTGGATTTCAAGGACTTGAAGGGCGTGGACTTCGTGGTCGACGTTGTGCTTGAGCAGCACATCCTTGACCACATCAGCACGCACACACAAGCGCATTTTATCGCTATAAAGAAGGTTTTCGAAGATGGGGTTGAGGCTGCAGAGGAATTCTTCGAGAACACTAAGGAGGCGATAGAGGCACAGCTTAAGGAAGCGGAAGAGGCCTTCGACGCTGCTAGGAGGCTTTGGGAGGAGAAAGAAGCGGAGTTCAAGAATGCACTTCATGACGCTATCTCTAGCTTTGAAGAAGGATTGGAGGAAATACGGAAGGATCTCTGCCAGGCGGAGAAGGACTTTGAATCTGCTGCCTACAATGCGCATCAGAGGTTAGAAACTGCGAGAATTGATAAAGTCGCAGCCATTACTTCTGCTCTTATAAATGTTCGGAAGGCGAGGAGAGAGTTGCATGCGGAGATTGTTAGCCACCTATGTGCTATACAAGAGGCAAAGAAGGATACTGCGATGAATTATGGTGCATTACTGGTGGACTTGAAAGATGCGGAAGAGAATGTCCAGAAGAGTCAAGGTACAGTACTGCCCCTACCCGGCGACAAGTGAAGGACACTTGCTAACTTTCTTATAGATGAAGTAGACAGACGTGAAAAGGCTTTGGCAGCAGCGCAAGTTGAGCTCTCAGAAGCCGCATTCTACCGCCATATCGACCTTGTAAGCCCCCGCACCTTCCCCCCTCACCATCCACAGCAAACTAACGCATTACACAGAGCATCAAGGTCGGCCACTACCAAGCCCATGTAACAGACGCCAGGGGCGACCTCCTCTCCGCCCAAAAAATTCTAACAAAAGCACAATCCGCCCTCGAGCAGTTGGGATACCAGTCCGCCATTTCCAAGAAAACCGAGAAGAAACAACTCCTAGCAGAGGTCAAAGCTGCGGGCGAGCAGACTATAAAAGACACCGAGGAGCACCTTGAAATCGCGGCAAAGGAGCACGACGAGATCATCCAGAAGACGGAAGCCGAGATCGAAGGGTACCTACACAGACATTCAAGCATCGAGAAGCTCGCTCTGATAAACAAAGAGGATGCACTGAAGAAGTTTAAGTCAGAGAAGGAAACTCAGATCTCGAAGTTAAAGTCGCACGTCGCGGCGCTCCCGGAAACCCCCGAATTCGGAAAGTTGGAGAAAGCTAAGAGCGAGCTTACCGCAATCAAGAACACCAAGCTGCAGCTCGGTGCCGCCAAGGACGCCATCAAACTCTTGCAGGAAAAGGCACCTGCAGAGAAACACGCAGAGTCGGTAATGGCCGGGTTGGGACACGTGTTTGACATTCAACGCGTGGAGTTGCACGGGTCATTGAGGGACTTGATAGAGAAGGGGATCCCGCTCAAGGCGAGGGTTAAGGGGTTCATTGCTGAGAAGGAGATCGATTTTGTACTTGATTATAAGATCGGGGATACCGGAAGGTTTGTGAAGGGGTTAATGGAGAAGTGGTGGGAGGAGGTTAGTGAGGGGTTTATCGGTCTGCTTGAAGGAGAGGAGAAGGAGAAGGAGAAGGGTAGTGAGAAGAGCACCGATTGATTTTTTTTCTTTCTTTCTTTCTTATAACAAGAGCCTCAAGAGGGGAGTTTTTGGAATTATGGCGTTTGGTTCTTTATGGGTTACCGGTATGGGTTACTTAATATGATAATAATAATAATAGCAGAATTTTTGGCAATAGTTTTTCCAAGACCCTGGTCAACTGCCTCGGTGGGGGATGTAAACTTAGTGTTCGAAGGCTATGATAATATAAGTATGCATAAAAGACGAGTGCCCACCGGTGATGACTCGATTAACCACTAGGGAAAGAGTGACATTACCTACTTACTTGAGGATCATGATGCCCAAAGCGTAGTAGGATAACTACAGTATGATATTAGAATTTATTTTCCCGTACTCATTTCACTAGGGTCCCAACCTCTCATACTCACCAACTGCCGCCAACCTGAGTGCATAAACATGTAACTTAAGAGAGAACAAGAAGAAAATGATACCAGCACTACCAGGCGGGGGGGGGCGTGAGTTTCCGCCAGACTTGATTCTCATATCGGCCCAAAAACTATCCAGGTCTACTAAACTCGCAGAGAGATTCTGTCGAAAGAGTTTAAGATTTTTCCCTTTTTACTCAGACAATATTTACGCACATGTGCGTTCCCTCAAGTATCGCAGCACCAAAAGAGATCATGAATTGAAGGGAAGTTAACAGCCGAGCAACCGGTTTTGTATAGCATATCAAGAGCATGTGCAATTAACCCTATCTATTCTAGGCGTAGACTATTCAAGGGCAATAGGAGTGTATAAAGTGGGAAATATCGTATGCCTAAGCATGCTTAGGCGTATTCACCATGTTTCATATATGATTTTGTAATAAATCTCAACATCGCTAGCGGTGCTATGACATTTGTCTTTTGTTTTCACTCTTCAAAAAAAAAATTACTATCGGGATCTGAATCTCGGTCCTGTTCCACGTCCCCCAATCCCCCGGGACGGACAAGTCTTTCTCCACAACAGGGCCCTGTAGCTTCCGGGTAGCGGACATTAGAATTGGTGTACTGGTTCTTGTATTATTTGTACCGCCTAGTTGTCTTTTTTTCTCAGCTTACTGTGGAGGCTTTAAGTTCTCTACTTCGGAAATGGAGCGAAAGCTCAGAAAAAGGTGGGTTTCTCAGCTGCTATGAGGAACATTAAAACCCAACAGAGGGGGCAGCTCCGGCCGCATTTCGCTTGGCCTAATTAGTGGGGTTTTAACGGGTAAGGCGAGTGATAGCATGTGGGGCGGGGTCATTCGGGAACCTAGTCGGCTCTGGTGAACAAGATGATCCCGGGACCTGGATTAATGAGCTGTGGTGGAGATGGAAGCGGGGGAGTGAAATCAGGAGATATGATAAGTAGGAGATTAATCGTTCCCCTGGTGGGGGGCAGTTGCTGGGAGGAGGAAACGGGTTTTTCTTTTCTTCTATTATCAAGAGTAGCAGGGCACTGGCAGGACTGGCGGCGGGCCGCAGATCCAATGCACACCTATCATACAAATTATTTCATTCCTGATAAAAACCATCAAGGCACGGCCTCTGACCTGCCACTTGTTTTTCAGGAGCCCAGACACTTCTTTATGTGAGAGATTTTCTGCCGCAATTAGTACTGTTTATATTTAATGGTATCATACAAGTGGAGCTAACATAACTCGATTTAATCATTCGATTTACAACTTCAGAGAAGAGAAAAAAAGAACCAACGGTTTCAAGGGTAAGGAGGTGTAATGGCAAATCTGTGGAAGAGAAATTAGTGTCTAAGAACTAGGATAGCTATAGAAGGCAGATGGCGAAGAACACACCACCGGCCCCATACATACTGTTGGAAGTCTCCGATGCTGCTCGGCATGCTAACCATTCCGAAATGGTGGTCCTTGATTGGGGTCACAAGCGCGCGTACTGTACCAGGGAACTCAAGAGAGCCACTGGGAAGGCCGGATGATGAAAGCGCGCTCCGATACAATACTAGTATGATGTTCGATGAGCCTACGGTAAATTAATGATTAGCTACAGTAGTTTGTAAAAGCTCTTTCTAACTAGAAGATGGGGCAATTTGCCCTCTTGGCATGGGAATGGTTGGGTGGGGATGCTTGTGAAACAACCATAGTAATAAAGCAATCCCCGCTTTTCTTTAACTAAATGAGGGGCTCATCAATACCTTCGACAAACTACCCTACTGCTATACTATCTTCTCACCCATTACCAATCTTATCCACTATGAATACATCACCGACCGGGAACGGAGGATCGGGTCTTCTTGGTCCACGGCGGCAAGGGATGTTCAACACCCGTATCGACAATCGCATGACTAATATTAGTTATGGTCACTCGAATTCGAACGTGGGGAATGTGTCAAACACCATTAATAACACCATCAATGTGGGAATAGAAGAAGAGTCTTCGCGGATCCAAGAATGGCTATCTCCACTCGAACCCCATAAAAGACATCGAGATGTGAGAAACGGTCGTCTTAAAGGCGTTGGGGAATGGGTTCTCCGGAGAAGTGAGTTTGAGTCATGGTGCAAGAGCCAGGACGAGTCAGTGGATCGTACACTGCTATGCTATGGGGGTCAAGGGGTTGGCAAGACCTATATAAGGTAGAAGAGTATTCTCCAAAAACAATAGACGATGCTTACAAGCAACAAAATTAGTTCATTAGTAATAGACACCTTGCGGAAACAAACCCGAGGACAGAATATCGCCGTGATATTTCTCTATTGCGATTACCAGGCGCAGAAGGACCAATCAGCAGTGAATATGATAGGGAGCCTAGTTCGACAGGCGGCTTTGAGGGCACCGCTGATTCCGAGTGAGATTAAAAGTGCATTTGACAAGTCGAAGCAGGAAGGTGGCGATGGTCTGCAGTTGTCGGACATGGTGAAATTATTCGTCAAGGTAGCCAGTCACACTGAGGTAGTATATATTGCTGTCGACGCAGTGGATGAGGTGCTTCCACAGCATCGATTCGAGTTCCTTCACGCGCTACGAGAGATTCTTCGGGATGCTCCAAATGTGCGGCTATTTCTTACAGGGAGGTCGTACATTCGCGCGGAACTCGACAAGCATCTCACCAAGAAGGCATATGCTATACACATTGTGGCCGACCAAGGAGATATCACTCTATACCTAAGCCAGAAGGTGGACAATGACGAAGACCCAGGCTTGATGACAGGGGATCTGAAAAATAACATAATGACAACAATAGTAGAAAAGACTTCGGAAATGTGAGTAAGGGAAATTCGGTCGCAAATTTGGATCCCTTATTGATATTGTGCTCAGGTTTCTACTCGTTGCCTTGAATATTGAGGCAATCTTGGGCGAGACCTCAATAGAAAGGAGAAAGCAGATGTTGCGAAGGGTGGCGACAGCGGGTGTGGGCCTCGACAGCGTGTATGGCCAAACACTACAGCGGATAAGGGAGCAGAGGGGAGGCCGATCGCGACTTGGGATGGAAGTGCTGATGTGGATATCCCACGCTGAGCGGCCATTACGGATTGACGAACTCTGTCATGCACTGGCGGTAGACATGCAGTCGACAGATCTTGACCCTGAGGATATCCGGTCGCAAGATACAGTGCTAGGCTCATGCTTAGGGCTTGCTATTGTTGACGCGGAGGCATCCACAGTCCGGCTGATCCACTACACACTTCAAGAATACCTCTCCTGCTATGGTATCTTTCCCGACGCCCACAAAACAATTGGCCAAGCATGCCTGGCCTATCTGAATTACAATCAGATCAAGGGGCTTCCGGCCAATGGTGTTTCGAACCTTGGAGACATGCCCTTTCTCAAATATTCTTCTTTGTATTGGGGAAGCCACGCAAAAGTGGAACTCTCAGATGGAGCGAAATCTCAGGCGCTAGATCTATTAAACCGGGATGGCAATCACATATCAGCTACATTACTCGTCAAACACATAAGCAGCTTCCATTTTTGTTCACTTCCCCATCACCTATGGCCCAGTCTACACCATGCATCTTACTTTGGGATTGTCTCGGTCGTGGCTAGTTTAACAGAGAGGGAAGGCTGTGATATCAATCAAAGAGACTGTATGGGTTTTACCGGACTTATGTGGGCTGCAGGGCAGGGAAATGAAGAGGTGGTAGGAATACTGCTCGCACGGGGCAATGTCGATCCCGACAAGCCAAACAAAAATGGCGAAAGCCCACTCTGGCGTGCTTCTCTTAACGGGCATGAGGGGGTGGTGAAACTACTGCTCGCACGGGGCGATGTCGATCCCGACGAGCCAAGCAACGATGGCCGAACACCACTCTGGGCCGCTTCTTACAATGGGCATGAGGGGGTGGTGAAGCTACTGCTCGCACGGAAGGATGTCAATCCCGACAAGCCACACAATGATGGCCGAACACCACTATGGACCACTTCCCACAATGGGCATGAGGAGGTGGTGAAACTATTGCTCGCACGGAACGATGTCAATCCTGACAAGCCAAGGAACGATGGCCAAACATCACTCTGGACTGCCTCCTTCAATGGGCATGAAGGGATAGTGAAACTACTACTCACATGGAATGATGTTAATCCCGACAAGCCGGACAAAGGCGGCGGAGCACCACTCTGGGCCGCTTCTTACAATGGGCATAAGGGGGTGGTGAAACTACTGCTCGCACGGAACGATTTCAATCCCGACAAGTCAACCAATGATGGCCGAACACCGCTCTGGAACGCTTCTCGCAATGGGCATGAGGGGGTGGTGAAACTACTGCTCGCACGGAACGATGTCAATTTCAACAAGCCAAATCACGAGGGCCGAACACCACTCTGGAACGCTTCTTATAATGGGCATGAGGGCGTGGTGATGAGCGCCCATGATCACGTGAATCCACCCTCTCTGCCCTGCGAGGCTGATATCCGCCTCACAGCCAATGTGTGTCAACGCAATGACCCTTTCCATGCCCTCAACTTATTGGGCTATATGAACGATTTTCAGAGATGGAGCCGTTGAGCACGCCCAGGGTCGGGGGAGGCCTCTGCTAGCGCTCGGGGAAAATAAGGCTAGGTACAAGTACTAGCACCTGCTAAAAGCTTATACCGTTTGTTCTGATGGTGCAGGATGTTAATGGGTCTGAGCTTATTGATCTATCATCCCCCCCTACTCTCGCCCCTTCTTCTGCGGTCGGTAACTTACTCGAGCCCCAACATACACCCCCGCTATGCCAAATAGATGGTATTCATACTAAAGAAAACCGAATAAGCATATCATTCCTCGCACCAAACTCATAATTTCTCAAAGTCACTCCATCAAAACCCAGCAGAGTGGGTATCTCCGGAACCCCCCACCCTTACAACACGAGTGAAATGGAGCTCCCGTCGCGTGCTGCCAATACAAGTTATAGCAATGCCACCCTACTCCCCTAAATCAAGCATATAATATGGGGGGAGAAATGGAACTCCTCCCCCCGCATTCAACAGCTAGGCTCCCTTCCTCTTGGTATTCACAACGTACTTGACACAAGGGTATCCACCAACACATCCCCCCGCATTGACAGTATAAGCGCCCTCTACGAGTATCCCGTCAGGGCAGAACTGGTCGAGCCACTGTGCTCCTCCACCACCAAGCACACACACATCCATTAACCCAATGATAACGCCCAATATCGGAAGGCTTCTCATGCACGTGCGTCACCGCGGGTAACACGGAAAATGGTAGTATTGATTTTTCTCGAAACGACCCTCGGAGCGCTTCGATAGGCGTTTGGGAAACAACAACATGTCTACCTTTGCTGTGGTGGTGGCTGTGAAGGTTGCTATCGGTATGAGTAATGCTGGTAGAGATTGTTTCATGATCGGAGAGAAAAACGAGAGATATGAAGGAAGGGGGAGGAGGAGGAGAGAGGGTGGGAGGAAATGAACCTAAGGCTCCCATTCTCCAAGTGCAGTTTTTTGCCCGAGGCAGCCCGCCGAGATGCCAGGCTCCGGCTTATAATATTATCACAGGTACGGAGTTGTGCAAGGAAGAAGGGGGGGGCCTTGTTTTTCTGGGGCGGATGTTATTCTCAATATTTGTGATAGTGAGAACGCTGGAATATTGCACCCAAGGAACTGGCTATATACCTGTAACTTTACTCTAGCTGAGATAATGCTACCCTACAGTACCCTCCAGGAACACGGTAATCACTTCCGGGAACATCCAACATCAGAACCCGACCAATCAATCAATCAATCAGAGCGCCTTCCACGAAGTCCACAACTCTTTTCCAGAAGGCCCCAAGACCAAGGCAGGTACAGTGCAGCACCATGATCCATTCCCCACCAAATGCAGTCACAAGCCACCACCAGTATATATATGTACCAGGTACAACAAGGCCCTCACCGCTAACTTATCCATCCCCCATTCCCAACTCTCCCTCCTTCCCACCGGACAAAACCCCACTTACTGTACCGTATCATACACCGCAGTCCACCTATTACCACATGTAATTAAGAGCCTATTATGACACCGGTCAACTCACCTATCGGCAACTTAACCCCCCAACTCAGACATTTCCCCCACTATGACACTATACGCACTATTCTATTCGCCCGTCCATTTGTTCCAAAATCTTAAACTTTATCATACCTGTGTAGCGTAACACCCCCTGTACTGGAGCACTACTAACTAATCAACCAACTACGGTATTATCCTAATACGGTATTATATCACGAGAAACATACATCATGCGATACGATACGATACGATACGATACGATACGATACAGCATGCACTGTACTCGAGTACCAGACTTACGTGCCAGTATTATACTGTACGTAGCGCAAATCCCCACCCGCAGAACCCGCTCCCGAACCGCTCCCGTGAGCGCGTGCGCGTTCCTGCCCATCTGGGCCAGTTTGAGATCATCTTTTTGAAAGTCGCGCTTTTAAGGGAGGAGGAAAAGGGGGGAAGGAAGGAAGGAAGCAATTGGCCGGGAATTTAACCTATGCGGACCGGTTTGCAATGTAGCTAAGCCAAGGTGGATTATCTATCTATCTATCTATCGATCCATTGGACGGTGCAGTGTGATCTTTACGTGATACCTCGGTATCAGTATGCTCTAGGGTGGTATATAATAGCTTGGGGGTAAAAAGTTGTTTCGTAATGTAAGGAGGGGTTGTGCTGTTACTAACTCGCCTGGTGGGAGTTGCGACTCGTTGGCTTGGATTGGTGGATAGAGTGATAGTGTGGCGGTGAGTTGTGGGGCGGGGGGGGGTACCCGCAGTCCTATGCTACCGAAGCACGGGGGCTCTTCAAAACACAATTGGGCGTCCTTCTCGTCTCCGTTCGCAAAGTCTTCGCGCAAAGTCAGGTACTGTGGCAATGCCTTAGCGGCAACGAAGGTAGTAGTACAAGATTTTTCCATAATTTCAAGTGCAAATGTTTGGCAGAGCCTTCTGCGAACGGAAGTATACCGTACCTAAGCAGCCCACAAACCACTGGCGATGCAATACCCTAGCTCTGGATGTTATTATCTAACCCGAGCACTAGAACTTAGCTAGCCTAACCTAACCAACTAAGCTAGACTAAATTATCGCCCATAAATCCCAAGAAAACCAACCCCAGCCGTAGCAATTCTTCTGTCGCGAGAGAAAAGGGCAAAAAAGAGCAAGAAGCAGGATAAGAAAATATAAAAAAACCCTAATTTTACATGTGCAGGCATTACGTTTTTGACGATAGTGGGTGGAGATTTGTGAGATGTATCATGTGAAAGAAGAGAAAATAAGAGAAGGAAAGGGCAAAAGGGAGAAAAAAACAACGAAACTTTTGTTAGAGAGTGTGCGTGATCAATCCTTAGTGAAAGGGAGAGAGGGAAGAAAGAAAAAAATAGATGATACAAAGAAGGGTATAAAATAGACAACGAAGAGAATATAAAAAACAACTTTCAAAACCTCAAGTCCAAAAACCACTATGACTGCCAAAATTTTTAATGAGCCCTCATAACCTTCGTCCACCCCCTTCCAGATCTGAAACAACGATTCCTCAGTAAATTATTCCCCAAACTCCCAACCCAAAAAAATAAATCACGGTGGCCAATACCAAGGCCAAAATCGACGATTTGGCCAATCCAACTCTAGAAGCCCCACCGCCGAACCATTCAACGGTATACCACCCACGCTTGCCAGCTAGAAGGAGCAGGATGACCAACCCCCACCATTGGAACCTTCCCTGGTAGACTATTGCTGGAGCCCATGCGTATATTAGAGCGTTGGACAGGTGTCTAAGCAGCGCTGTCGCACGCCACATGATAGGAAGGTAGGGTGGTAGGCTGTTTATGCTAACACCATATACTTTCCTTGTACAGCGGCGGGCAGAAAGGTTGTGGGCCTCTGGATTAGTGGGTTTTCGACGGGGAGGGCTGGGGCGGTAAAGGGGAGTTATTGTTGCAGTAGAAGAGGAGGGGCCAGCTAGGTATGGGGGTTGGGAACTGAACAGGCCTTCGTGGTCCGAGGATTGGCGGTGGGGTGGGGACGGCGGTAAGTGTGGTATCGTATTGTAGGATACTGGGATCTGCGAGGATTGGAGCAATGCTTGGGATTCGTGATGGGGGTGTTGCTGATTTGGATCGTAGGGGAGCGAAGAACTAAGCAGTGGGGTTTGTGCTTGATATGTAGTGCTATCCATAGAGGACCTATTCGAGCTAAAGGCAGATTCAGATTCTTCATCGTCACCGTATTCATCTCCACTATCTGCTCCATTTCTTCCAGCCCTCGCCCTTCCTTCTTCCTCATCGCTAGCACCACCCCGTCGAACCTCTTCCAGCCTTGGAACTAACTCTTCAACATCTGCTTGCTTCCCAACTGAAATACCGAGAATCGGCTCGTCGTATGCCGTCCGTGAGCTTTCACTTTCCATCCCAGTTGTTGCAGTCGGGTCGGCAAACTGTACTGCTCTTTCTTCATCATCACGACGATAATCATGACCTACGTGGGTAGGCTGAATGCCGCGTTTTTTGCGGTAGAAGGTGCTAAAAAGGCCGCGGTTTTCCGAAGAGTCCTCACTAGGACCCAAGATTGAGTCGGATCTTATGCGTTTTCCGAGCAAAGGTCGACCAACGGTATGGGAGAGGAGGAAACGTTTTGGGGTTGGCGATGCGGTTGCGCTCGAGCTTGAGGCTGAATTATGATGCAGGGGACGGAGAGTCCACCAGGAAAACTATTAAGCATTAGCATTAGTTGTAGGCAGTGCGAGTGGTAATAGTAGCCGGGGCAGGAGTAATTGGGCAATTGGTTTGTTCGCGAAGAATTCATCGGACAAATGAGAAATCACCTACCATGCATTCAACAAAGCTCCATATCCACCCCATAAAGTACACCCCTTCCCAAATTGACGGACAAGTCCTTCCACTGCCCTCAGCATTTCCGGTAGCAATCCACTCGAGCACAGAACAAGTAGCCTGCCCTCTATAGCCTCCCGCACCACCCTCCAGCCCCACCAAAATCCTCACCAAGCCCCACCTTAGAACCTCTTCCACAACCCCCATACTAAACAGTACTCCCAACTCAATTCCCTGTGCAAGCCTCTTCCTCCGTGGATTCTTCGGCAACGGCACCTTCCCCGCAAACTGCTTCAATGCATACACCACTACAAATCCGAGAATCCCCAGCGGGGTTGCGTACTGTGGGAATAACCCACCGGTGTAGCTCCTACATTCTGGCTTCTCTGGAGGGAGGTGTGGGTTATGTTCGTGTCCGTAGCCGGGCGCGGGTCGAAGGACTTTAGGGGCGAAGATGAGGGGCAGCAGGAGTAGGAGGTGGATGCTGAGAAGGGCCGGGGGGAGGAGGTAGCGGTGTTCGGAGACCTTCATCCGTCGCAGTTCTTCGAGCTTTCCTCTCGGGGCGGCGGAGATGGTTTTTCTTATGACTGATCCAGCTCTTTTTAATTTAGCTTTACGAGGTATAGAATCCTGTATCTTTCAGGAGGAGAAAGAGAAGATGAAGAAAAGGGAGGAGAGGGTATTGATCGATTAATAAACCGTTGCCCGCCCTTTCTTCTCCCAACCAGGTGTGGTGGTCTCGAGTCAATCGAGATGCTCTCGTTCTTTCGTTTTCCAATGCTAGAAGCCTAGTAACATATCCTTCTACTGGTCCCTTCCCCTCGCCTCCTTTTCCTTTCTTTTTTTCACCCAAAACCGTTGAAGCGAGCGACGTCCCTATTCGACACAACAAATCGCAAAGTAGAGAAAGTATGGAAGTGAATATTATAAGAGAGACCGGAAGAGAGAGAAAAAAAAAAGAAAAAAAAAGATGCGTGAATGAAAGCGTTTAAGGGAAGGTGAGTGAGTTGGTCGCCGAGGAAAAAAAAAAAAAGGTTCAGTCAGACTGGTTTGGTCTGGTTTGGTTGCTTGGATGTGCCAGCCCGTGAGTTATTATTGATCAGTAGGTCAAGGATAGGATTGACTCGAAGGAAGGGTTCAAGGGAAGGGAAGACAAGGTTGGCTGGACAAGTTTGCAGCGAAATGTGTTTCGAGAAAGAGAGGAAGGACCTAGATAGAGGGCTACCGGTAGTTAACTAGGGGAAAGTGGGAAAGTGGGAAAGGGTTGGAATAGGCATGGTTGAAGAAAAAAAAAGAAAAATAGAGAGTGAATGGAAGAGAGAAGAAAAAATAAAAAAATAAAAAAGGATCCTCGGTTTGACAGATGCTGGATGCTCGAAACTGCATGTATTCGTACGGTATAAGGGGAGGAGAAAAAGAAAAGGGAGCACAGGTGGTGAAAATGATTGAAAATGATGGACCTACTGTAGGGTAAGCGAAGCACCACGCCAAGCATACGATGGATCATAATGTTTTATTCATTACCCGGCCTTGAATATGATGCCTAGTGTTTTGTAAATATCAACCTACGCTCCACCAAGGTTAGAGTACGGTAGCTTATTGGGGACTCTGAGGATAGCTTTTTACCGGAGTCTCTTGAGAGATTCACTCAGAATAGGTCAGCTCTTCTTGAATTGCAGTAGCAACAGTAGCGGCCTACCTTAGAAACCAGACTACTGCCATAGCCCAAAACCTAAGGATCCTACCGTACAGAACACATGCTACCACTGACCAGGCCAAATGCTCTGAAACACCGGTGTCAGCTCAATAAAAGCTTTCCTCTGTCTGTCCCAGTGGGATTTGGAGGAGCTATCATAAAGCGAAGGATCTCCCTCGATTTAGTTCTAATATTTCGAGACTTGTGCCCCTGACGCGCACCACCACCCAGCATACCCATCAGTGGGCACGGCCATATTGTACTCGGGTGCTCTATTGCTTCTCTGAATCATGATATTTGTGAAAATAAGGTAAATGCTTACTTCTCGTGAGCACAACCTAACCCCATCACTCGAGACAGCTCGCCTTCACATAGAGATACGGTAATTGTCCTCTACACTAACACAATCGGGCCGAGCATGCCCCAATGCTAGTTGACTGACTGAAGCAGTGGGTTACGGCTATTTGCACAAAATTAGGTATCCAGTCAAGGCAGTGGTTATGCCATGATCTGCTCACATACTTTTTCCCATTCCGAATGCGTAAGAAATCGTCCAGTGCCCCCCCTCCCCAACTGCGTAGCCCCGTTTCTCATAGCAAAAATAATTGCAAATTATTGGTAATAATAACAAAATTTTGCATTGCATCCATATCCTTTCTTAAAAGTCAAATTAAGCTAAGGGGAATCAAGTCAACCAGCAGGTAAGAAGACCCCCAAATCACCACACACTAAGCAAATAGCGAAAGGCAATTGGGCAGACCCCTTCGCGTGAATCCAACCTTCACGAAAGAGGTGCGGTAGGACTTTTCCATGTCCACTTGGTATGGCTTGACTAAGCTGGGATTCGATGTGCCCCATGGAGAAGTATAAACCAACATCTGGAGTCCAGGCAGTACTATAATAACCAGATCATGCAATAGCTGCAGAGCAGATACGAGCCAGCCCTGACAGGATGCCGGTATGGTGCACGTGTTAGTAGGTACGATAGCACCGTACGAGTACAGTATACGATAACTGTACTCGCCTCCATTATTCACCCCTCGTCGTTCATTGTGGGGCATTCAAGGGCCTTAAACCGGTTTTGGCACAATACCCATGAATAAGGCATTAAATCACCTAGTATCGTCCACAAGGCCCTCTTGTCGTCAGCTAGTCGGCTTATAATAGGGTGGCAGAGCTCCACAAGGTCGATGAGTAGCAGCCTATCACTCCTAAGAAGTATGCAACTCTAGCAAAAGAAACGTCCCACCAAAAGTTGAATTCAAAAAAACTCAAAATACACTCCTTTCTTTTCTTTCCTTTCTTTTTTTCCCCTCCTTCCATGGAGATGTCGATAAACAAGGAAGGAACAAACGCCGGTATCTTCTCTGGTTGGCGGAAAACGGCTCACCGTTACACACCTGATTCCACCCACACACCCATAACTGATCACAACTCCCATTCAGCACACAGCTCACACCTAGATATTTCCATCACCCTTTTTTTTACCCTGTTTACCCTTTTGTTTTGTTTTGTTTTATTCACTGTATTTCTTGCATCATCCCGCAATCCAGCCAACTTATACCCATCCAACAAGCCAGCTACACACGGCTAGCACAAAGCGCATGAGGCCCACCTAACGAGAAAGAGAAAAAAAGAAACAAAAGCTCCTTCATTTGTCCATCCGTCCGTTTCGTCGGCCGCACTGCATTGGGCAGGGCTTGGTTGAACGGGGATCGGCCGTGCTGCTTCATTGGTGAATAGTCCTGCTGCAGGGGAATCGAGCAAACAGCAAACTTTGAGAGAGGGGTAGTTGCAGTTCAGGTTCAGTTGAATTGGGACACCGGTATGATGATAGGTAAAGCGTCGGTGCCTTTAATCCACATACGCGCTAGTACATACATATAGGCATACTATACCAATACAACGTACACAGAAAGTTGGATAGATATTCGAGCGCAGTGCATGATGCCATACTCGAGCACCGGTAGCTCCGATGTGGTGCGATGTGCAAGCTTTGAGATACAATACCGGAAATTGTTATCCTCCTCACTTCTTACTTTAAGTTTGCATGATGGGGAATTGGTGCAGCAGGGGGATTGTTCATCTAACTGTTATGCTCGAGTATGATATGGTGTGTTTGGCATCTGCGGAACCAGCCCGTAGTGGTATTGGCATACTGGAATACCATATTCCGTACAGGAATTCACTCTTCTCCTCCCGTGTGCATAATTGCTTTTGATCGGAGGTTTGCAGTGCCGGTATTCAAGGGAGCCTTTGCTTTAACCAGGAGATCAGCTGTCTGTGCTGTGTGCTCTGGGTGATTACTCAACTGGAACCTATACTGTTGTTAAATTTCCCCTCAAGGGGATTATTGGTTGCTCATCGTGATCAATTCCTCATTTCTTATTCTCATTCTTCTTCCTTTCATCTTTCTTTCTTCCTTCTACCGTGCTGTACGGTACTTGTACCTTAATCACACTATGAACCTCCCACCAATACGCGAAGGGAGATAAAAAAGACCCCTGCTACAAAACAACCCCCACGCAATAAAAAAAATTAAAAAAATAAAAAAGCCAATACGGTACAAGGAAGTTAGAACCCAACTGACCATCGCTCCAATCCACCAACCCCTACCCCCTGCAAATGTCTCACTAAGTCAATCTTGCAGGAATAAATTACCGTAACAATGTGGGGAAATCTTGACGCAACGCAACCTTCTGCCTCTTCTGCTTCCTCTTCCTTCTTCTCCTCCTCCGCCCGCCCCACGAGGGCGAATGGTTTGCGGTTTGTGGTGCGTGTGTGGATGGACAGTCTGAGCCAAGGGGAAAAAGCAAATTGGAAAGTGAAAAAAGAAAGGCGGAAGAACCCACATCCCTACCTGCCCACTCTGGTTAGCACATTCTCATTGGCTTGTTTGGAAGAAAGAGGAATAATCCTAGTCGTCGATTGTGAAGGAGAATCAACCGTTTTTTTCTTTCTTCGTTCGTTCGATCGCTCATTCAGGTACAGTCCATCAAGGGTGACACGGTCACTCGTGCGATGATGGTATTTCAAATTACTGCGTTTATCTGTTTACAGTGCGATTTCGAATATGCGTGGACAAGTTAGAAAGAATAAAGAGAGAATGGTATGAGAAAATTCACTACAAAGAGCAAAAGCCAGCCCGATACTGCCGATGTCTCACTCACTCCGCCCCTGGCGTGATAAATAGCCAAGTTATCGTACCCGCACGGAAATATTAATAACATCCGGGTTCACTTCAGCTCCGTCGTCCACTCACCATGCCAGTAGCTCCGGTAGGGGCGAAAGGAATCGGGAAAAAGAAAAAAGATCGGGATATTGGGTTAAAAACTTAGCTTCGGCACAAATCGGTCTTCAAGATATTACTTGAAGCTCTAAGAAGCCTTTCAGAACCCCCGATTGCGTTGAAGAAAAATAGACACCAATACAACTGATCGGATTTCCAAGGTTCTGCAACTCATCGTTCCTTTCCACCAAGTTTGTCTACCTGAGCACTTCCCACCCTAACGGTACATAGGATACCGTGGATTCTCGGAGAGAAGAATCGGTATTTTCCCTCCTCCTTGTGATGCCCCGGGAATCCAATAGGTTCTCATAGCCTACTGTATTGGTATTGGAGCATAGTACCTGCTTGCCTCACTAAGTGATTACGGTATTGCAAGTAACTTGAGTCAATCCGACCAATCCTAGGATAGGGCATCCAACGATTGGAGCGGAATTGTCACACAATGCCTACAATACAGGTATCATACCAGTACTGTACTTTTTTGACAACAGATTTCTCACTCTATCCATCTAGATCCCTAACTGCCTCCTACAAGCACGCGCGTTACCGTAGTAGCCTTTTTCTTTTATTTACTATTTCTGTTCCCTGCTCTTCACCTAGGCTGACTGCGCATACAGTACCTTAGGCCCTTTGGATTCGCCATCGGATTATCCCTGTAAACCGCGGCATCCGCCCACGATAGGTTTAGCTTGTCAAAACGGAATTGCGGAAACCAGTCAACAAGATCAAACATGGCCAAGCTATACCCTATCAAGAAAGCGCTGATCCTTCCCAAGAGGCTATTGTCCCCGAGTCCCGAGATGACGGAGATAGCGAATCGAAAGCGTTTTTGCGGAAGTACGAGTGCAAGGGAAAGCATGATTGGGGCATGTTCATCCGCGAAGAAAAAGTGGGTGGAAAAAAAAAGATCGGATGAACTGGTTCTCTTGGCTTCTTTCCATCCTTTCATAGGATACAGGCAGGTCCTGTCATCATACGGTCGGGCAGGCAAGTACGGTACTCATAGGTGGCGGGCGGTCGTGCTTCTGTTTACGGAAATATGATTCGTACCATAGCGAGCGGGATGCTTAATCGCCCCTAATATTTGTCTATAGCATATTGACTTGATATTGCACTCGTGCATCTGATACGTTGGTGGTGGTCCGCTGCCGCGAGGTTAGATTCCCGTCCTCGTACTGGTTGAACAGAAACAGTTCTATCGTACAGTGCTGTATATAGAGCAAACAATTAACATAGGAAGGGGAAGAGGGGAAAAGGAGTGACTAAAAACAAAAAGTGGAATTTGCCATAATATTATGGGTGCATACCTCATACGCACTAGATACATAGATAGATACAGTACGGTACTAGAAGTCCGCCTGCCCGCCTACCTACCCGGCTGCTAGTTTGCCTGCAGATACACAGCCCCTTCCCAGGCGCGAATTCATAGCATAGTGGGGATATTCGGAAAGTAACGAGAGCACGGAACATTATCTGATAAGTTACGGTACTAACTTATATCATATTATCATAATAATATTATTATATAACATCCTATCAAACATGTTTTTTTTCTTTCCCTTTCTGACCCAACCCATTTTTCATCCTCTCCTTCCTTGAAGCACAGAAGAGCAACCAGAAGACTCCTTGCTTCCATACTTCGTTTCTTTTTTTTTGAGGGGGGGGGCGGAGGTCTTCGTGCTGCACGGTACGGTCACTTACTCTAGAATGAGTGGGGTATTACTTGGCAGGCAAAGAGGTCAATCCTTTAAAGTAGGGTAACAAAAGGCTATTATCTAGTGCTTATTACCGATGCCTGTTCATTACCAGCCAGTTTTTCTTATTCTTTTCTGGTGGTGCTAAGGCTTTGGAGGATGAATGAAGGTCACCAGTGGTGTCGCTGTATCGTCATCGTCATCGTCGTGGTGGGACAACCTTTTTACACCTTTTACAGTACGGGTACAGTTTGTTACGAGAAAGTAAGGTGAGATCTGGTGGGGGTTGTTAGGGTATTGGGATGTGATGGCTGACTTTTCATGACTAGTGTATAAGGTAAATAGGGGGGAGCGGGAATGTTTGCTCGGTCTGATGGGAGTAGCAGTGTACGAGTACAGTACTGGTATTTCTCCGGATCTCATTCTCATCAATGTCACGACGGACTTGCGCCTCCGACTTGGCTCCGCAATGACCCGGGCGAGATGGGGGTTGATAATTTAGGTCAATCCCAACTACCGGTATTGTGCTGTGCTCGAGCATACTCGCGTCCCCAAAGCTCTCGTGACATTCTAAATATGCATTTGTGGCGGCGTCTTGGTGGCAAGAATGCACCGGGTGCTGTAGGTGTGAGTATGGCGAACTACTCGAGTGCATTGCTGCACCGGGTGATAATGACATTCCAATTGCATCTTTCTTCTCCAGATTTTGCAATAGTACGGTATACAGCTTAACCGCCCTGCAGTGCCGGCACAGCATCATACACTCCCATCTGTAACACCCATTCACTGAATACCGGAGATTGGTCACTTGACACCTTACCATTCTCTCTCACACACAGACACACACAGACACACAGACACACGCGCGGGCGCGCGCCCACACATTTCCTATGCCCCACTCATCCACCCCTCTACTTCTATCATTCATCCTCCTTTCCCTTCGTGTGTTGGATAAACTCGACTGAACTGACTGAGTTGATTCCATCTCTCATCCTAAAGACCTTTAAACTACCTTACCTTTAATTGAATAGAAGGTAAAAAAGGTAAAAATGGGAACAGAAAAAAAAGAAAAAAAAAGGGAGCCTTGCGCAATACACCTACATACTTTACCTCCCCCGGTTTCCCCCGCGACCGGGGCTAAAACCGATCCATTCCCTATCTCATGGGCAGCTGAAATCGATCATGATCTGATACAAGACAATGCGAGACAATGCAGGACATGAATTGCGCAACCGCCATTCCAGGTCAGGAACGCCACGCTGCCAGTGTTACGATATACTGTAGCGTGTGCTCTTGGGCTCTCCTCTGTATTGCTTCTTGTACGAGTAGTGCAAGTGTGCTCTCTAACTGAGGGGGGTTAAAAGAAGGAACAGCGGGTCATTGGAAATTACGTTCGAGAAGGAAAAAAAAAAAGAAAGAAAAAGAAGAAAAAAAGTTAGAGTCTTTTTCGAAATTGATACTAAGTTGAGTATGGCATGGATTCGATATTGCTGGAACCGTGGTAAGATAAGGGCATTTTCTTCCTTAGCGGCGCAGTAGGGTGCTGATGCAGGGCATGGAGGGGAGGGGAGGGCTTCTACGTCATGGTCGTGTCGTGGGATAGATAGAGCACCGGCAGCATAGTACTGTTGTAGAGTGCCGCACTGTATGTATGTAATATGTATGCGCATGTCACTTTGGCTATTATGCTGAGTTTATCCAGGTACCGGTAGATTGTGCGTGCGGGCTGGGTTTTCGTGTATTGTGGGGTATGTATCTTGGCTGTTGTCTGCGCATTAATCGGGTTGGGGGGTGCATAGTGCTCACGGTGCTGGGGTTTGTACGAGTATACTTGTCGTCGGGTTCGGATTTGCGGGGAAAGGCGGGGGATGCGAGGAAGGGGTTGTTGCCGTGTTTGCATATATATATCTAGTAATTGCAGCATCGTGAGCTGGGGTAATTAGTTAATTAGCCAAGGGGTTGACACTGTGCTATTGCACGATTTTATTCAATAAACTAAGCTATACTCAATACGGTGAACGGCACCTAAATTCATCCCAGACCACCAAACTATGGGTACCCCTATCGTGCAGCCTCGTGCTTAGGGATCATCTCCAAAGGTCTGTCACTAACAATCGCCTCGAATACCATACAACCAAGGACCAAAGAAACAAAAGGCAAGGGTGAGTCGGCTATAGCACTCTATTACCTGCCTCATGAGTAGTTTTTGGGAATTAATTTTTATTGTCTTCTTTATTCACCGAATGGCAAGAGTGGTGGTTGGGCGGACCCCAGGGCGATGAGGGGGTGCATGATGAGATGGACCAAACGAATGCCAGCGCTGTCCAGGAGCATTCCCTAGAACCCATGTGCGGTAGATTGGATAAGTTCTGATAGTCGGGTTGATATTGGAATTGCGGTGGTGTGTTGGGAGTTGCTCGTGTGAAGATGCAGGATACTGGATAATATTCACGAGTGACTTTCTGTGATTGGTCGTTGAGTGATTAACTAAAATTTAATATTATTATTATGAAGAGCTTCGGGGAGGAGGGGGTGGAGATGTTTGGGTAGGTTAGGGATGTGTGTATGTGGTAGTATCATATGATATAATGAGGTGCAAGATACTTGTGTAGGGCAGGTCAAACGTGATAGATATAATCCCATCTCATGGTTATTAGGGTACGATAGTAACTTGGAGCACGACTACTAGCCTAGAGTAGTGACTGTTGTTTTTCCTGCTGTGTGGGGTTTTCCTGTTTGTGCGTTGCGATCCCTCTCTACCAGTATATAAGTCTACGACTAGCCAGTTAAGAGCAATTACGGAACCACAAAATTCATCCTTTTCCTCTCACCCCTCAAGTACGTTTTTCCTATATTATGCAGTACCCTTTCTATTACTAACTTGGGTTAAGTCACCATCATGCTGATGTTGCTATCAGAGAACAAAATTCAAGTTGGTATTAACTATGAGAATAGAGCTGATTCTGAAAAATCAACTTGGGGGTGGTGGTATAAATATATACCACTAAGGCATTCAACTTGTTGAATAGTTAACTATATTATTTTCATGATAAATCATAATAAGAAGGAGGAATACTAGGAGAGCTGCAATTGATTGGAAAAAGAGGTTAAGAAAGGTTGATTCAATTCTTTTTTGACTTGATTATTCACAGAATATATACTAATAATTATATTAGCAGGCCGAAGACTGATGTCATCTATGGATGACAATTGGGGCAACATGAGTAATGAAGATTAGAAATATTTACTTCCACAGATAAACAATCTTACTTTATATAGAGAAGCTATAGATAGCTTTAAATCAGGATTAGAAAATATGCAGTACTTAGGAGAAGAAGTAGGGAATAAGTCTCTTCAGATTCAGTGGGAATATATGAGGGAAAAGTACAAGGACAGTTTGTGAATGATTAAAAGAAAGCAATACAGTTCTGAAAGGTTTATTCAATTCTAGTTTGATTTCATTCTTAACGGTATAGAGACTAATAATTATATTATCAGAGAAAGAAGAAGAAGTGTTAGCACAATCTTGAAATAAGGAGTGCAACATCAAAGGCAAATGGTAGTAGATAAAGAAGATGAATATTTCCTTCACTTTTGACTCTTGTTGGAGCTATCAATAGCTTAATATCTGCTGAAGATATACAGTACTTGATATAAATACCAGAATGCAGGACTCTTCAGATCCTGTTTGAATATGTATAAAAAAATACAAAGAGAGTTGGGAATAATCAACAGAGAAGAAACACTATTCTGCTAGAGTTTCTCCAATTCTGTTTTGAGTTACTTCCTAACTGTAACTGGTACGGGTTACTGGTTGGTTTCGAGTATTGTTTGATACTTAGTATATTTTATGTTGGTTTCGAGTATTGTTTGATACTCAGTATGTTTTATGTTGGTTTCGAGTATCGTTTGATACTCAGTATGTTTTATGTTTGGTTTCGAGTATTGTTTGATACTCAGTATGTTTTATGTTTGGTTTTGAGTATCGTCTGATACTCAGTATGTTTTATTTATTCTGTCAAGATATCGTTTAATACTTGATATGTTTTATGTAACGTTTCAAGGCTACCATTTTGGAAGGCTTTATGGTTATTGCTTACAAGGCTCCGGTCAGCTTGATAAGTGTATTTAAGACCTGCTATTCTCCGGACTTAGAGAGAGCAGACTTCGACAGACAGAGTTTTCAATATACTTGGTTGAACAGTTACTTCTTCAGTTTGCTACGAGAATCCAATAAGACTAAACATACTTAGCTATTAGGAACTACATGGTAGTTGCGATATAGTAAGAAGTTTGTTACAATAACTTAGTCTAAGCCTCTGGTACTTAGTCTCGTTATATACCGCACTTTGGTGTAGAGATAGTATCATTTCCCTATTGATTCCCGCCACCACCCAGGAGGTGGTTATATTAACGGTACAGAGACTTACAATTATATTATTAGAGGAAGATATAAATCTAGACGATTCTAGGAAGATGAAGCCTATAGTTAAGGCAAATAGTCAAGTGAATTAAGAAATGACTCGGAATATTATCTTCTCTTAGCACTTCTTTTATAGCTATTAATAGCTCTATATCTTGAGAAAAGAATTTATAGTACTTGACTACTAATTGATAGATGGCTGATATATTACTAGCTCTTATTAGTACAAGCAAGATACAAGTGATGATGGAAAACATATCTTGCAAGCAACAAATTGTACAGATTTTTGAGAAAAGAAAGATATAATACTTTTATCAGAAGAAAAGTTGACTCTAGCTGATTCTGAAAACAAGTTTACAGTTAAGGCTAATAGTGGTGAATTAACAAATAGATATTGTCTTTACTTAAGAGAACTGTTAGAGCTATGAATAGCTTAATAAGAGTACTAAAGGGAATGAAAGGATATTACTACTACTACTACCAGAAGTACCACAATATTTATCCAAAAATATGAGAAAAAGTAATCTTTTAAATAAGAGGTCATTTACATTCTAATTTAATTACCAAGGCACTGGAATTAGGAACACATTTGATGATAATAGATTTGGAAATGATTCGAATGATGAAATTAAAATAAATATACATTCATGGTTTCTCTATTTCTACTAATATTCTACTATTATTACTCTTATATTAAAAAGAAGAATAGAAGTAAAGAGAAAACAGTTCTGGAGCCAAAGGTTGGTGTTGAGATTACATGAGAAGATGAAATAACGAATAATTTATTTATCTTGCTTTATATGCAGGTCTTTCATTATTGGAAGGGAAGGGGTGAATTTTATAATGTCTTTCCCAGATAGTCCTTCCTCACTGCTAAGACCGTTTTCCTACAATACTACCTGAGCAATAAATAGTGATTGGTAAATATGTAATTATCTTTTAGGAACTCTAGCAAGAGACTCTGCAGTATAGAGGAACATATTTTATAAGTATTGAGAATGGAGTGAATATGATGGAGAATTAGTCACTAATACCAGAATGCTTGCGAAACATGGAAAGATATTATCTTTCATTAGCAAACAATAAGTGCTTTATTATCAGATATGATGGTAACTTGAAAAAACTTGGTATTAGAAACCCTGTTGATGGTGGATTCAGAAATGATTTTGGGGATGATAGTAAAATCAAAATTTATTTAAGGTTTTTCTATTTCTGCTAATATTTTAAGTACTACCATAGTTGTTATTACAAAGGATAGTGAAATAGAGGAAAAATCTCCTATTCTGAAACAAAATATTGGGGTGAGAGTTAAATGAGAGAGTGGAAAGGGAGATTATTTATTATCTTCCTTTCAAATTCTTTTTTTATATCCTGATTTTTTATTATTAGTAGAAAAGGTGAACAATTTTCCATGTTCTTCTTAAACTGTCTGGCCTTTCTGCTAAGATTATCTTTTAACAATATCAGCTTGGACTATAATTAGTTGTTGTTTAATATCCTAGTATTAGTAGCTTTTGGAGAAACTGGTCAGGTATTATGGACTAATAAGAATGATTTTCATTAGCCTCTTAGAGTACTAATGTTGAGAGAGAAAAAAAACCCAATAACTTTACAATTGCTCCAGTTTATTTATATCACATATTTTCTTATAAGATAGAAGCTTACTAAATTTATTTTACTCACAGGCCTTATGTCAGGGAATTTTAGAAGAATTTAGAAGTCTGAACTAATATTGCTTTTGAGTTGGATATATATCGTGAGAAGAAAGATATATACTTGGAATTTAGTATGTAGAATTACTGGAGAAGAGAATATATAGGAGAAATTTCATTTGTAAACTATTAGGATATATCATATACTGGAGATATTATAAGTGGAATTTGGGTTATAACAAGTATAGAAAGGTTAATAGTAAGAAGAATAAGATGTAACATCAAGTTACCATTTCTATTTTTATTATTAGATAAGAAGTGATGAGATTGAACTAATTAATATTGCTTGCCATTTATACAGTTGCACCTGGCTATAACGAACAACAAAAACAAGACCCTTCATATTCATTATAGCCAGACATTTATTATAGTAAAGATGACTAAGAGGCCTTGGCCAAAGAGAGTAAAGGAGAGGGATTCTCTTTTTTCAGCTGTTCGTACAAGCATCAAGAAGAGGTGAGAATACTCGAGTACAGAGGTTTAGCAATGATTGAGGGAAATTCAATCAACAAAGCCAGCTCCAATAGCAGCGCCATAGTTCAAGGCAAGTAGAGATGAGGTTAAATGATACTGGAGAAGTATGAAATCTGTAAAAGGAGAATTGAGTTAAAGGAAAATGAGAAAGTGAAGTTGGAAGAGTTCGCAAAGTATTTTTTTTCCAGGTACTGAAATGATTTATGAAAAAAGGGAGTGAGATAATGAGATACTTGCTAGAATGAAAATGATTGTAAATCCGATAACAGGTGCCCCCCTTTCAGAGCATGAAGTTTGGAACAAGAAACAAGTTAGTCTTAATAATTGGCTTTAACTTGGTTCCTTCAGGCCAGAGAGTGCTAGTACGATTTGTCCTGAGTTACTCCCTAACCCGTCAAGCACCACTGATCCATCACCAACATCAGAATCCTTTTCTCAACTCCTTTGCTTTTTACCTATCACCTCTGCCCTTATGCTAGACACACCTCCTGACTGTTGATAGAGTCTACATGAGGCTCAGTCTCCTGGCCCTCAGTTTCTGCCTGAATTTGAGAGCAATATCCTTCCTGAATGGATGCTGAATAATCAGTAGAATTGAGATGCTGTGTATGCTTAATTAGAGTACTCTCACTCCTTTTGTTCCTTATAGCCATTGAAATTTACATGCGTTTTGATTTTTATACCCTTGCATATCCACTATTCCCTGTTCAGTACACAATAGAAGTTTTTGCTACTATAGACAACACAATATTTGTAACCAGTACAGGTTATTTATGTTTGGTTTCCGAGTATCGTTTGTTACTCAGTATGTTTTATGATTGAGTTTGATACTCATGATATTTTATGTTTGGTTTCTGAGTATCGTTTGATACTCAGTATGTTGTATTTATTGTATTAAGATATCATTCGATACTTGATATGTTTTATGTAATGTTTCAAGGCTACCGTTTTGGAGTCCTCATGGTTATTGTTTACAAGCTCCGGTTAGCCTGACAAGTGTATTTAAGACCTGCTATTCTCCAGACTTAGAGAGGGCAGACTTCGACAGACAGAGTTTTCAATATACTTGGTTGAACAGTTACTTCTTCAGTTCACTATGAGAATCCAATAAGACCAAACATACTTAGCTATTAGGAACTACTTGGTAGTTGCGATATAGTAAGAAGTTTGTCACAACAACTTAGTCTAAGCCTCCGGTACTTAGTCTCGTTAGATACCGCACTTGGGTATAGAGATATTATCGTTACCCTATCGATTCCCGCCACTATCCAGGAGGCGGTTACAATATTTCTAGAAACCTGTTTTCCCTGTGCACCCAGTTTACTATAGCTAGGGATTCACGACAATGAGTTTCACTATAGCCAGGTGTGACTATGGAATGAGTATCAATTTATTATTTATAATAGAAAAAAAAGATTAAAGAAAGAGAAGAGATTATTATATACATTAAATCAAAAAATCTGCCAATTGTTATGTAATATTTGAGAAATGAGGAGGAAGAGATATCTACTATTACTACTATTAAGGGTATAAATATGAGGAGAACTAACCATATATTGAAATATGAAATAAGTTTCTGATTTGCTAAGATTGAGCTTTACTACTATTATTAAAGAATAGTATGCAACTGGTATAAAAACAGAAATTCAAATTTCATTGGTGGAAGTTATCCCATGGCTTGTAGCAATGGGATTTTGTAGTCCTGAGGGACAACAGCAAGCTTCTGTATTCAGCAACATCACAACAAGGAACATGGAAAATCTAGGGAATATATTTTAGGTGCTCTACTATGTAAAAACTTTATTTGTTGCAATAGGAATATAATATCTCTTATATTTGGTTAATAATCTGGTGTCTCTGTAAGGTCACTTTCTCCATACTAATGTTCCATTTAGAAGTAAACCGAAATAGATCCTGCAAGAATTGGTATTATTTTATAAATCTTAGCTCCAAGACTCTTTGCTACACAATTATCACTTCTCTATCATTGTAATATTTATTGACTATCTCAGGAGTAAGATTTAAGCAATTAAAAGTCTGAAGTTTCTGCATGTTTTTGTCATTTCCCTTGTGTTTTGTGTGGATGGCAACAGGTTTTTGGTAGTGTAGTATACTAAAAACCCGCAAATCTTAATCTGCACATTCTAACTCCTAATCACAACTCTAATTTTAATCTAATTGAGCAGAAAAAAATCTGACATAGAAGGAAATCTCTACAGATAATAATACAACTCCCTTTTTTAGTTATCTAATTTCAGTCAATGTGTAGGATTTTTACAAATCAACAGAGGGAATAATCTCTTATTTAACTTAAACCCAACACTACTATAGTGGATTGAAAGAAAAACCTCAGATAAATTGGGATTACTTTCAAGCAGGGATGAAGATTATTATATATATTTTTCTAAGCTTTATTTTATTGTATTAATTATACATTAGACAAGAATAAGAGGTTTGATTGGTTGTTGTAATGGCCTAAATTATACTACTAGCCATTGGATATGAAGAGGTAAATTGAAAATATTATACAAATTTACATTATTGCAAGGGAAGAGAGTTAGGACTATTCCCTATCAACATGATTGAAATTTCTATTAATAGTATTATTGAATAAATTCATTTTGACTAATATTGATAGCCGGTGAAGATGTTATTCACACTCAAGGGTACTGGTAACTTGAAGTTATCAGATGTTAAGAGAGAATAATTTCCCACAAGTGACCTACTAGCATACCCACTTTTAGAAAGTGAGAAATATAATACTTCCAGAATTGGGCTATTTGTTCAAGTTTTTAATATTCTCAAAACAGGTGATTTTAAATATCTTTTATTAGATACAGTGCCTTGTCAGAAGTGTTCGTGATCTGAGACATGTTTAATTGCAGTTATACCATAGGCCAACTAGTGGAGTTGGCAATAGTGTTAGTGCATAAGCACAAGACCAATCCTTAATGTTAGGCATGATAAAAGATCCTACCCACAAACGCACGCACAGACCCCTGCATTCCAACCAGCCCAAGTATAGGCACTCAGTTACATACATCTCAGTCTAGCTTAAGATGATAGTCACATGCCTCCGACTATAAGGTCATATATTCGATTCACAGCCGTGTTATAGTTGTTATTAGTTTAAAATATAATTATGCGACAAGTCATAAATGACGGCGATAATAGCGCAAAGACGTTTGAGGGATTTAAGTGTGCATTCCCCTTTTAGGATGCCCAGGTGGTAGGAACGAGAGTTTCCTAAGCTGATAGACGGAATCAGAATAGACACTTGAAAAATAATTGTATAAAGACACGAGAAGACACATAGCGGAGACCTCCAGATCGGCTCAGAACCAGTCAGTATGAACATAGGATATTCCGTGCGAATTGCTATTGGAGCGATCGCTAAGCATAAATCGTTTCAGAAACCTGATGGGCGAACAGTGATGAACTCTCACACATTGAATGGTCTAACACCTTTGAAGTTGGCCGCTTCATATATGGTTCGGTAAAGAAGGATTATTACGTTGGCATTAGTCAGCTACATATACTCTGGGCCAGCCGATTACCTATAGGACTGATACACTCTCATAGGAATACAGTGGTTTATGTCGTCATAATGTGAGCATGAGATCGAATGGTTGTTAGTATCAGAAGGTGTTCGCAGTTACAAGTTCAGAGAACTTTGTTCATTCGATACTTAGTTATTATGGCTAGCACATGTATTCCGCGAACACTCAGACACGGAATATAAATATTGAAGTGCCTCCCTCACTTACACAGAATCATCAAGTACTGGAGAAGAGATCTTATCAATATAAAAAGTTATTACACAAAAACAAATATCTTTAACTCTCTATTACTTTTTATCTGTCCCACACAAGTGTAACTTAGTTACACTTCATTACAAGTCTTCCTAGACAAGATTCTCTGTTTACAAATACATTTAAGTAAAGGCCTAGTCCGGTAAATTAGTTACCATACCGGCTACACCTAATACTTAACCACTACCTTTCAAAAATCAACAGTCAACTTGAATAATCCATGATCTACTATGTATATTTTAAAGTCATAAAATAATAAATAAAACCAGCTAATGCCCTTTATAATCTCTTCTTGCTTTGAATACTGCAGCCACTCTATCAGCCATAGATTTCCATAGTTTTCTCAAAAAATCCTCAGAAATTGTCTCAAGCCGGTGAATATAGCTAAAATATTAGATCAGGCTAAAGCATATAATGATTGAATAGTTGAGGATTCTCAGAGAATCATGTTAGGCTCTTGGGAACACACCTTTTTCCTATTATTCATCAGATGATTTTCTTTGATAGGTAATTTGAAGATATTCTTTTTCCGCAAAACAATGATTCTGTTCACAAGACTCATGGTGCTATGGATTGATTTAAGAGCAATGGTATTGAATTGATAGAACACTCTTGTTACTTCCCTGATTTTAATTTCATTGAGCATATATGAGTTAAGCCTAAAAAGCGATTACAGCAGCAGTATCCAAGGATTGGGGATATTCCAGGAGGAAAAGAAGCTATTAAGAAGAGGCTTGTACAAGAATTACCTTTGGTTTGTGAGAGAATTCCTGAGGAGTCGTTTTGAAAAGCTATGAAGATCGATGCCTAATAGAGTAGCAACAGTATTCAAAGTAAGAAGAGATTATACAGGGTATAGCTAGTTTTATTTATTATTTTATGACTGTAAAATATACATAGTAGATCATTGATCATTTACAGTTGATTTTTGAGAGGTAGTAGTTAAGAGTTGATCTTGTACTTACATATAAGCATTATTGTCAACTCCACCACTAGGCCCATAGTGTAACTGCAATTAAACATGTCTTAGATCACGAACACTTCTGACAAGGCATAGTACTTAATAAAAGATATTTAAAATCACCTGTTTTGAAAATATTAATAGCTTGAACAAATAGTCCAAATTGAGAGGTATTATATTTCTCACTTTCTAAAAGTGGATATGCTAGGCCACTTGTGGAAAATTATTCTCTCTTATTATCTGATAACTTCAAGTTACCAGTACCCGTAAGTGTGAATAACATCTCCAACGGCTATCAATCTTAGCCAAAACGAATCTATCCAATAATAGTATAAATAGAGATTCCAATCAAGTTGATAACAAATAGTCCTAACTCTCTTTCCTTCCAATAATATAAATATGTATAATATAAGA